>Ga0268276_1000212_pt1 | contig 70644 bp, 74 predicted proteins | sample saktaG_4_FD_190145 | JGI IMG/M metagenome (GOLD analysis project Ga0268276, IMG submission 190145) | Saline water microbial communities from Sakinaw Lake, British Columbia, Canada - sak_2010_1_5_45m | ecosystem: Environmental > Aquatic > Non-marine Saline and Alkaline > Saline ... | reverse complement strand
GTCGGTGAAGGGAGCGACTTATGAACTTGATAGGGATTATTTTTATGAGGTGCCGATGACGGGGCTTGTGAGTTGGTGGAAGTTCGACGGTGATGCTTTGGATTCTGTTGGGGGGAATGATGGGACGGTTGTTAATGGTGAGGGGGATGAGTTTGTTGATGGAGTTTTGAGTTTGGATGGAGTTAATGATTATGTGAGTATGGGTAATGATGGGAGTTTGAATTTTGGGACGGGGGATGTTTCTGTTTCGGCGTGGATTAAAACTATAAGTATATCAGGAACTCCTATGATTGTTTCTCAAGGGGCGGGCGCAGGAAGAATTTGGATATATTATAATTTGAATAGCGTTGGTTTAAATTGTTATTTTGGGGCTGGGAAAGATTATTATTCTTCTAAATCTTTTGTGTTGGATAATAGCTGGCATAATGTTGTAGGTGTTTGGGATAGAAGTGGAAATGAAAGTTTGTATATAGATGGAGAGTTTGTGTCTTCAGGAAGTATTTATGGAGCAGTATCAGATTCTTGGAGTGTTGGTTCGAATTTTAGAATAGGGTATTCAGTTTATAATAATTATATTAATGGTTCAGTTGATAATGCGATGATTTACAATCGTGCTCTTTCTGCCGAGGACGTGAAGGCGATTTATGATGTGGAGAAGAAGGTTTAAATAATTCTTTTCGTTGTTTGTTTCATGAGAATGTTTGTTTATTGTTTATTGTTTATTTTTTTTTGCGGGAGTGTTGTTGCGGTTTCGGGGGTTGTGCCCGGAAGTTATGAGATTAATTTTACGTCGGGATATAGTGGGAAGTTTGTTTTTGATTTTGTTGTAGATGGCGATGCTGATTTGTATGTCTATGGGGATTTGGCTAAGTATGTGAGGTTGGACAAGGAGAGGATTTTTGGTCGGGAGAAAGTTGTTGCGATTTTGAATTTGCCGTCGGAGATTGAGAGTCCGGGGGTTAGTCAGATATTTGTTGGTGCGCGTGGGAATGGGGTGGATGTCCGTGGGGTAATTAAGGTTGCGGTTCCTTATCCCAAGGAATATATTGAGTTGGAGTTAAGTGCGCCGAGTGTTAATTTTGGAGAAGTTGTTGATATTGATTTGAAGATGTCTAATTTTGGAAAGCAAGTTGTTAATGTAATTCCAAGTATTGAAATTTACAAGGATGAGAAATTGATTGGGGTTTTTCGCGGGGAGAACGAGATACTTAATATTTCGAAATTTTTGGGTTTTAATGTTTCTTTTGATAGTTCGGATTATTCTCCTGGAGATTATGTTGCGGTTGCTTTGGTTAATTATGGGAATAGGAGTGGGAGGGTTGAGAATGTTTTTAGGGTTGGTGAGTTTGCGGTTAGGATTTTGAATTATAGTGATGAGTTTGTTGAAGGAGAAGTTGGCAGATTTGAGGTCGGGGTTGAAAGTTTGTGGAATGATAAAATGAAAGATGTTTATGCTGAGATTAGAGTTGTTGGTTCGGATGTTGGATTTGATAGTTCGATTGTGAAATTAGGTGAGTGGGAGAAGAGGGTGCTTGTTGGGGCTTTTGATGGCTCGGGTTTTTCTGCGGGAGATGTTGGCGCGAAAATCATTTTGCATTATGATGGCGGGGTTGTTTCCGAAGATGTTATTTTGAGAATAGTTAGGAATGTGGATTATATTTTTTATGGTTGCGTTTTTGGTTTTTTGGTTTTGGTTGTCGGTTTGATTTGGTTTCTTTTTTTTAGAAAAAAAGTTGATAAGTAGCTTTTTATATTATAGAATGTTGATTATTTAATGAGGAGAAATGTTTTGTTTTGTTTTGTTTTGTTTTTGTTTGTTTGCTGTATTGGGATGTATTTTTTGCCGAGTAGCGTCGCTGAGAATGTTGTCAATGATAGTGGGGTGGTGAAATTTTTTGTTGGGCAAATTAGGACCGTGACGATTTCTTCTCCGGAAAATATAACTTATAATTTTAATGTCGGGGTGCCTCGTCTTATTGATTTGAATGTTTCGGCGGATTTTCCCGTCGCTGTGAATGGGTGGAAATATTCGCTTTATGATTTGAGGCATAAGGTTTATAGCGAGTATGATACATTTTTTACTCCGAATAGTTCTATTAGCGCGGTGAGATGGTGGAATTTGTTGACAGTTTTTGCTCATGAGGAAGATGGGGCTTGGTGGAATTCGAGTGCCCTTTTTTATGTCAATGTTTCTAATTCCCCCCCTGTTTTAGGTGACATTAATGACCCAATTCTTGTTTGCGAGGGAAGGTCGCTTTCTTATAATTTTAATGCGACCGACGCTGATGAGGATGATTTGACGGGAGATATTTCTCCGAAGAATCCTTTTTATTTGAATTCGCTTGGGAGGGGCGGACCTGGAACTAATATGAGTTTGTTTAGGATCGTTTCTGGGGTTTTGAAAAAGAGTCAGGTTAAGAATTATGCGGAGACGATTTCTGTTATGGACCCTTCGAAGTTGGTTGATAGTTATGTTGCTAATATTAGCGTGATAGAAATTAATAATCCGCCGACGATGGTTGGACTTGGGGCGCAGACTGTTTGGTTGACGGGTGAGAATTCGAGTTTTTATCATCAGATGAGTGTGACGGATGTTGAAGATGGGATTGTAAGTGGTGGGAAATTTAGTTTTAATTTGACTTGGGGGCATGGAGAAAATTTGTTTGATATTAATAATGTTAGTGGAGTTATGAATTATAGTCCGGTGGTGGGGCAGGATGGAAAAGTTTATTCATTGACTGTTTGTGCTACGGATAATGCATTGAGTAATGTGCATGAAAATATTAGTTTGTGTTCGCCGAGAGATGGGGACGCCGAGAGTGTTTGCGATGATTTTACTTTGACGGTTACTAATGAGAACAGGGCTCCTGAAATTATTAATTATACTCCGATGAATGTTAGTTTTAATATTGGTGGTACAACGAGTTCTTCTTTTTTCACTGAAGTTTACGATGCCGATGGAACGATTCCGGATATTGATTGGTATGTTGATGGAGTATTAAAAGAACATAATGAAAATATGTCTAATGATAATTTTGATTATACTTTTGGGTGCGGAGTTTCTGGGAGTCATTATGTTAAGGTTGTTGCCAGCGATGGATTGTTGAGCGATAGTCAAAGGTGGAATATTAGTGTTGGTCTTGTTGCTTGTCCTGTTGTTGTGTTTGGTGGAGGTGGTGGAGGTGGTGGGAATATTATTTGTTGGGAGAATTGGGTTTGTAATGATTGGGATGTTTGTCAGAATGTAAAGAGGTCTTTTGATGCGAAGATGTTATCATTGGAAGACTATCTTTTGACAAGGGAAGAGTGCGTGCAGATTGGGTATGAAGATGAGAGATTTTGCGGGTTCCAGATAACTTCTTGTATTGATTTGAATAATTGTAGTTATTCGACGCCGGTTGCGCCGAAGCCGTTGGAGAAAAGGGTTTGTTATTTTACGGAGAATCCAAATTGTTATGATGGGATAACTAATTGTCATGATGGAGGTTGTGAATTATTGGTTGATTGTGGCGGACCGTGTGAGCCGTGTGCGACTTGTTCTGATGGAAAACAAAATCAGGGAGAGAATGGTGTTGATTGCGGCGGGCCGTGTCCCTTTGCCTGTCCGCCAGAGCAACCGTCTAATTTGATTAGTAATTTGTTAATTGTACTTTCTATATTGTTGGTAATTTTGATTTTGTATATTTTATACAAGGTGATTAAACTAAGTAGAGAGTAGTTGGTAGTGAGTAGTTGGTAGTGTTTGTTGCGCGATTCGTTCGCGCTTGTGGGGGATGAGGAGAAAAAAATGAGGAGAAAAATTGGACGGGGAAATTGGTTGTTGATGTTTTTAGTTCTGGTCGGGATGGTTGTTCTGGTAATGGCTTCTCCGAGTTGGAATGAAGCAGAGGGGGGAGCTTATTCTGGTTTTGAAGATACGCCGTTTTTTTATAATTTTAGTGCGAATGTTACGAATTCTGTATTGGGGATGGTTTTTTCTTTTTATTCAATTAATAATTATAATTCTTCGAATTCTAATTTGGAGTTGTTATTTCCGTGGATAAGTTTAAATTCTTCTTCGGGAATGATGAAAATTAATTCTACAAATAATTCTCAATCGGGAATTTTTAATATTTCAGTGAGCGTCGTTGATCCTTCAAAGGCTGGGAGCGTTGGTCCTTTTGTTTTTAATATTTCTTCGGTTAATGACGCTCCTGTTTTTACGGAGCTTGTTGATGGTGGTTCTTATCAATTTAATGAGAGTTCTGTTAATTTGATTCGACAGTATAATGCGACGGATGAGGAGGGTGAGGTGAATTACAGCGACGGTTATCCGCTTAGTTTTGATTATAATATTAGTTGGTGCAATTCTACTTTGAGTGCGACAGATTGTAATGATTTGTTGAATTTGTCTCTTGGTAGCAATAATAAGTCGATGATTTTGAATTTTACTTTGGCGAATGATTATGTGGGATATTATAATGTTAGTTTTTGGATGAATGATTCTTATGATGCTCAGACCGGAATAAATGTGACGTTTGAAGTAGTGAATGTTAATGATGCTCCGAATGTAACTTTTGCGTGTGATAATAATCGAGATATGGTTGAGGATGAGGTTATGAGCTGCTGGGTTAATGCGACGGATATTGACGAGAGTAATAATTTGACTTTTGCGATTAGTTCTGGTTTGGCTCAGTTTACCTTTAATGATTCTACAAAAAGTTATGTTTATATTTGTTCTGGTGTGGGGCAGTGTAATGCGTCGGCGAATGTAACTTTTGTTTTGAACGATTCTACTGTCGGTAATTGGTCTGTGAATATTAGCGTGACCGATACGGCTTTGATAAATACTGTTGGCTGGGCGAATTTTTCTTTTTTTGTTGATAATGTTGAGGATTTAGTTTATGTTGACGATGTTGCTGATTTTTGGGCGTTTGAGAATATTACTAAGGGTATTACCGCTTACGACGACGATTTTTTGGTTTCTGATTCTCAGTCGTCGGTGGAGGATGAGAGATTAAATTTTAGTTCTAATAATAGTGCGTTTGTTTATTTTAGGAATGTTGGTGGGTTGAGAGTTAGCAGCTTGAGTAATTTACAGGAAGATGGGAATACTAATCATCGTGTTGTGACGGCTTATGTTGATTGGGATGCTATGAATCGTTCTGGTCTTGTTAGTGGCGAGAATGTGACGATTAATATTAGTGTTGTTGATACGGCAGGTAATTATAATTGGACGGTGTTTAGTATGATTTTTGATAATAGTAATAATTTTCCTGTTTGGAATAGCAGTGCGATTTATAATTTTTCAATAGAAGAGGATAATTCAAGTTGGGGCGGGATTAATTTGAGCGATGGATATGTTAGCGACGCTGATGGTGAGAATATAACTTTTTATTATGTTAATTATACGCAATTTAATGATTTCAATTTGAGTAATTCCAGTGGGAGTTGGGTGATTAATTTTACCCCCGGTGATGTTGATGTTGGTTATCATGGCATAACGGTTTATGCGAGTGATGGCAATGTGAACGTGACTCATCAATTTAATTTTACCATAGATAATGTCGACGATACTCCGGTTATATATGATTTTTATAGGTCAGATAATTCGACGACGATTAGTAATGGTTCGACTGTTTTAGTATCTGAAAATAATGCGACGACCTTTATTTTAATAATTAATGATGACGATTTTTTGATTCCTTCTGCGCAGAGGAGTTATTATAATGAGTCGTTAAATGTCGGAATTATTGTTACTAATCTTACTGGAGGTAGTGAGGATTTGTTTAATTTTTCGTTTGTCGAGTTTGGAAATCCGAGTAGTCAGAGTGTTTCTTATAATGCGACTTTTACTCCAAATATTTCTCATGTCGGCGATTATTTAATTTTTGTTAATATTAGTGATAGTTTTGGTGTTCCTGTTGGCAGGAGTTTTTATTTGAATATTAGTGCGAGTCTTGAGGCGCCGGTTTTAGATTCTATCGATAATGTTTCTGTTACGATAAATGATTATGTTGATTTTAGCGTGACAGCGACGGATAATGAGGATGATTATAATGGGATTAATTTGAGTTTTTTTATTGAGCGATTAAATGTGAGTGCTCCGAATTTAAGCATTGGGAATGAGACGGGGAGGATTGAGTTTAATTTGAGTTTTAACGAATCTTATGCGGGGATTTGGGGATATAATGTTACGGTTAATGATTCTGATGGAATGACTGATGTTGAAACTTTTTACATTTATATTTATGGGAATGCAACTCTTGTGTCGCCAATTTCTGGGAGTGTTTTTAATTTGACTGAGAATATTACCGGTGTTTTGAATTTTACAATTAGTCATTCTGTTGGTGATAATTTGACCTATGAGTTTTGGATTGATTCTATTAGTTGTGGTTATCAAAATAGTTCTGATTGTAGTTATGAAAATTTAGTGTTTAGAAATATGACTAGTTCTTTTGGCGACGGAAGTGTTTTCGGCTGGGTATTTACTCCGAATTTTACCGACGAGAGTTACAGAAATTATAAAAATTTGACGGTTGTTGTTTATCCAAATGTTACGACGCTAAATTCCAGCCAGAGATTGTCGGTTGTTAGTAATTTTAGTTTTAAGTTGAATATTAGTCATACTAATGCGCCAATTGTTTTCGTGTCGGCAATTGGAAATTCTCAAGCGAATTATGATCAGGATATTAGTTATGATTTGGGTAATTATTTTTCTGATGTGGATTCTGACGATAGTTATTATCTTCAGAGTGTGAATCTGACTATTTTATCGAATGTATCGTCGAGCAATATTGATGCAAATAGTGTTAAAATTCCCGCAAATATTTCTTATAATAATTGGGGATTGGTTTTTAGTACTGGATATAATACTGCATTTTCTGAATTGGTAAATGTTACGGCGTTAGATATTAGCTTTGTTGATAATTCAAGTTTGACGAGTGCTACGTCTAATAATTTTAAACTTACTTTTACTGCGCCGACGGTTACGGAAACCACGGTTCCTACTCCTACGAGTGGCGGGTCGAGTACTCGTCTGAAGTATTTTTCTTTGAGGATTGTTGTTCCTCAAGATGTGATTATTTCTGATGAGAATTATATTGAGGTTCCTTTTAGTTTACAAAATGCTGGGACAGTTGATTTGAATGGGATTAGTTTGACGAGTGAGATTCTTTACGATGGGCAGTTTTCTGATAATATTAGAGTTGAAGTTAATGATACCTTTATTCCAATATTGAGAGTTGGTGAAAAGAAAGATTATTCTATGAAAATTTTTGTTGATACTCATAAAGCTGGTAAGTATAGGGCGACGATTTTTGCGAACGTGGCTTCTCCCAAACTTACTGATTGGGGATATTTTTTTATTGAATTGAAAAAAATTAATGAGACAGAGGCAGATAATATTTTGATTTTTACAGAGAAGCTTATTTCAGAGAATCCACAGTGTTTGGAATTAACCGAATTGCTTAATCAGGCTAGGGAGGCATTTAATTCTGGAGATTTTTCGACTGCTTTGAATTTAGCGAGAGAGGCTCAAGATGCTTGTCGGGAGGCGATTGCTTCTAATGAGCAAATTAAATATCCTATTATTGGGCTCGTTAGGGACAATTTTTATTATATTTCCTTTTTAACATTGGTTGTTTTTGTTTTAGGATTTATTTTTTATGTCTATAAAAGGATAAGGTTTAATAAATATAAAGTGAATGAATTACAATGATAGAAGAGATGTCGGAGGTTGGAAGTTTTTGTGATGAAAAAAGAAGGTGATGGTCGGAAGCTTTCTGGTGTTGCTGATGCAAAGCGTATGTTTGCTCAAGTTGAAGAAGAGATGTCTAAGATTATTGTTGGGCAAAAGGATATAATTCATGGGATTTTGTGTGCTATTATTTGTGATGGGCATGTTTTAATCGAAGGTGTTCCTGGGGTTGCTAAAACTGTAATTGTTAGAGCTATGGCCAAAGTTCTTGGTTGTGATTCGAAAAGAATTCAGTTTACTGTTGATCTTTTGCCGACGGACATTACTGGTATTATGAGTTATGATTCGAAAAAGGGTTTTGAAATTTTGAAGGGTCCTATTTTTACAAATTTTGTTTTAGCTGATGAAATTAATCGTAGTCCGTCGAAGACTCAGTCGGCTTTGTTGGAGGCGATGCAGGAAAAGCGGGTCACGATTTCTCGGAAGACGTATGATTTACCTAGTCCGTTTTTTGTTATAGCTACAGAGAATCCATTAGAAGTGAGCGGGGTTTATTCTCTTCCTGAGGCACAGATAGATAGATTTTTGTTTAAATTATTGATTGGCTATCCAGAACATGATGAAGAGAAAGATATTTTGAGTAAAAATGTGACGACAAAATTATTTGAGCAGTATAATTTGAAGAGTGTTTTGTCGCCGACTTTGATTCTTAAGTTGCAAGAGATGGTTAAGCAGATTTTTGCTTCGAAAGCGATTGAAGAATATATTGTTAAGATTGCCGATGAGACGCGAAGTAAAAATTCAGAGTATTCAAAATATATATCTTATGGTGGTTCTCCAAGGGCTTCTATCGCTATGTATATTGCTGCCAAAGCTGAGGCATTAATGAATGGCAGGAATTATGTTACTCCGTCCGATGTTCAATCTGTTGCTTATCATGTTTTAAGACATAGAATTATTTTAAATTATGAAGCCGAAGCCGAGAAGGTTACTACGGATCAGATTATTAAACATATTCTTGGTAGAGTCAATGTTCCGTAATGAAAGATAGAGATGTTGAGAGTTATAAAGTTGCAGGTGATACGCCCCCGGATTTAAAAATTCCAAAAGGGGCTAAATTTAATGTTGATGTTCCAGGGGCTATTGCTGAATTTGAATCGGCGTTGCGTAGATTTCCTATAAAGAAGATTTTGTATAATATATTGTTTAGAGGGAGGGGTTTAGAGTTTGATTCTTATAGGCAATTTGAATCATCTGATGATGCTAGTATGATTGATTGGAAGGCGTCGTTGCGAGCCAATAGTCTTTTGGCGAAAAAATATGTTGAAGAGAGGGATTTGAGTGTTTATTTTCTTGTTGATGTTAGTAGTAGTATGCTTTTTGGTTCGAGAGATAAGTTGAAGGCAGAATATGCGATAGAGATTGTTTGTGCGTTGAGTCATTTGATTATGACTTCTGGTGATAGAATTGGACTTGTAATGTTTAGCGATAAGATTGTTAAATTTTTGCATCCATCGAATAGTAAGAATCAATTTGCACTTTTTATGAAATATCTTTCTGATACAGGTCTTTATGGTGGTGGTTTTGATTTAAAAGTTGCGATTGATAGTGTTCTTAATTATGTTAAAACTCCGTATACAGTTTTTGTTTTAGTTTCTGATTTTATTAAGATGAATGAGAATAGTGCACGAAGACTTCGTTTGATAGGTACTCAGTTTGAAACTTTTGCGATTATGACAAGGGATGAGTTAGACGAGAATTTACCAAGGACGAAATATCAATTTGCATTGCAGGATCCTTATTCTAAAAGGCAAATGATTTTAGATCCAGAGATTGCGGTTGAGAGGTATAGGGCTGCAGTTATTAGACAAAAAGGGAAGGTGAAGGAGATATTTAAAAAATCACGGATTGATTTGTTGGAATTGATGACGAATAAATCTTTTGTTATCCCGACTATTGCTTTTTTGAAGTTTCGGGCCGATAAGGGAGGCAGGATATGAGATTAGAAATTTTATGTTTTGAGTTCGTCGATTGTTTTGTTCGTCGATTGTTTTGTTTGTCGGTGATTGAGGAATTGAGAAGTGGGAGTGTGTGGTGATGCAGTTTTTGTTTCTTTATCCTAGGTTTTTGTTTTTGTTTTTGTTATTTCCATTTTTTGTTTTCATATATTTTTTTGGCTTAATATATAATAAAAAGAAGGCCGTGGTATTTGGTAATTTTGCAGCTATGGAAAGATTTTATGATATTGAATTTTTTTCTAAAAATTTTTTGGCTCTTTATATTAATTTAATTATTTTGGTTTTATTGATTTTTTCGTTGGCTGGGACCTCTATTTCTTTTGATGCCAGTAGTAGTGCTTTTTCGTTTGTTATTGTTGTTGATACTTCGGAGAGTATGAGTGCTATTGATGTTTCTCCGAATCGATTGGGCGCTGCAATTATTGAAGCTAAAAATTTTGTTGATTTATTGCCAGTTGGGGTTGAGATTGGTGTTATTGGTTTTTCCGGGGATGCGTTGGTTTATCAGGAGTTAGATAGTTCCAAATTAAAAGCGAAGATGGCTTTGGATGAATTGACTTTTGGAAGCGTTCAGGGAACGAATGTTTATAATGCTGTTGTTAGTGCTAACAAACTTTTTGGGAAAGAGCAGATGAAATCTGTTATTTTAATTAGTGATGGACAGTTGAATGTCGAGGATGCCCCGAGAATTATAAGGTATATGAATACGAATAATTTAATGGTGAATACGATTGCGGTTGGAACTATTGAAGGAGGTGTGACAAATTTTAATACTATTTCAAAATCTGATGAGGATTTTTTGAAGTCGTTGGCTTTCAATAGTGGTGGGCAATTTTTTAGGGTTAATGATATTAATGAGATGGGGGAATCATTTAATAGTTTGGTGAATAAAATTTCCAAGCAAGTGACTATTGATTTAACGTTTTATTTTTTGCTTGTTGCCGTTTTTCTTTTTAGCATTTTATGGGTTTTATATAATTTAAGATTTAAAGTTGTGCCGTAATATTTTATTTTGAGAGGATTATTATTTTTCCAGAATATTTTTTGAATTTGGTTAGGTTGGTTGAATAGACGGAGAATGTCATGTTTTTGGTTTCATTTGGATTTAGAAAGAAATTGTTTTCGGATGCGATTATATATTTTGTTATTTCTCCCGATGATTTGATGGAGATTTTTTTGGGTTTGTCGTCGCTGTTTGTTATTGCGATGGCTCGAGAGGCACTGCTGTTTGGAGTGATTCGTCCAAAGGTTAGCTCGTTTGGGTTTAGGTCGAAGCCGGGTTTGTTGCCCACGAGGAAGCTGGTTTTTATTATTGTTTTTTCTGTTTGTGAGTTGTAGCTAAGAATGAATGGGATAGTAAAGGCGAGAGCGAAAAAGATGATTATATATTTAATTTCGTTTTCCATTTCGTTTTTTTGCAAGTTTTTTTAACTGTCTTATTTTTTTAAGTAGATAAATTAGTATGATTCCGACGGTGATTCCCGTGATGATTGTTATGTATAGCAAGTAGTTTATTTTTCCGACAGGTTTTTTGATGTAAATTGCTACCAGTTTGCTTGTTGTTTCGTTGTCGTAGGAGAGCATTATGTTCGCAATATATCTTTTGGTTTCGAAGTTTGTCGTGTCGAGGTATCCTGTAAGATTTTTGATTTCCCACGGGGCAGTGTTTGTTGATACTGTTTTGAAACCTGTTATAAATTTGCCGTTATCAGTGATTGAAACTTCTGCGAATATTTCATTTATTTTACTGTTCCATTTATTTTTTATTTCGATATTAAATTTATTTATTTTTCCTTTTTCGAAGAGATAGTCGTAGTCTGTTATCTCTACTAAGAATTCGCCGATTCGAAATGTTTTGTTTGTTTCTATTATTGGTCCATAATTTACCGTCGCTGTTGCTTGATATTCTCCTGGGGGGAGATTTTGTGTCTTTAGGATTTCTATTAAAGTTGTTGTGTGTTTTGGTTCGAGTGTTGTTCTGTTTAGAATTTTGGTTAGTAGGTTGTTGGATTTATTTTCTTTGTATATTTCTATTTTTGGATTTATGGAGATTTCTTCGGTTCCGAGGTTTTGAATTTCTAGTTTACAGTTTGCTTCTTCCCCTTCGTTGATATTATTTATTTCAAATGTCGCTTCGGCGTATTTTCCTGGGTAGGGAACGAGGATATCAATTCTTCCCTGAATTGCTGCGATTCCACCTATAGTTGTTTTTCCGTTTTCTTTTGCTTCTATCGCCCCGACGATTATTTGGTGTGTTCCGGGTTTGTCTATTTTTTGCGGGAGTTTTATTGTTACTATAAATTTTCCTGAGCCGATGAAGTAAGTTTCGCTTAGATTTGTGTAATTTGCGAGGTCTCCTTTTATGTAAACTTGTACTCCTTTGGTTGGGTCTGTGTTGAAAGATTGAAATTCGAATGATTTTTGCAGACCAGGTTCGAAAAATTCTTTGTAGTGTACAGGAGTAATACCTACGCCACCTGCAGAAATGATGTTTGTGGATAAGGAAATAAATATTATGAGTTTTAAAATAGTAATCCTCTTCATGAGGTGTTGAATAAATTCTAATTTATAAATTATGTGTATGTTCCTATTGCGACTATTCCGACTGTTTTTTCGCCTGTTGCATCGTTAGGAATGTATAATTCGAAATCAATATCTATTTCGTCGAGGGCGGATGAATATCCAAAGACAGAGCATGCTGTTTGAAGAGTTGTGTTAATTGTTGCGTATGAGCTGAATGTTTCGGTACCGGTGCATGCTCCAGTGTTTGAGGCACTGTCTGTTGTTTTTGCTTTGAATGTTGGGCTTGTTCCTCCGATGAAGTCGGCTACTGATTTGTTTGTTGAGAGTGTTAAGCTTACATTTACATTTCCAATGTTTTCGAGAACTAATTGTCCATTTTGTGCTGCCCATGTTCCTTCGCCTTGACTTCCTTCGCTGTTTATTGTTGCCCCTGCTTGTCCTCCATTCACTGCACCGGCGCCGAAATCTAGAATAGCTGTTGTGAAGTTTAATGCTCCTGAGCCGGATATTGTGACATTGACTACTCCTGTTTCATTATCTGTTACTGCAAATCCGGTGATTTTAGTTCCAATGGAAAAAAGTGAAATTAATATTACTGCGATGGCGAAGTATCCTATGATTTCTGTTATATTAATTTTCATGATTGTTCACCGCTGGTAAGTTTGTCTTCGACTTGTGGTGGAAGAATATTAATTCCGACGCTACTTCCTTTTATTGAGTTTCCTGTGACTGGTGTAGTTGTTGAAACTTCTTCTGTGTTAGAGAATTGAATTGCAATTGTGATTCCGGCTAAAACTATTGCGATAATAACCAAGATTGTCACGCTTTTTTTTGTTAGCATACTTTTCTATGATTTTTGTATTTATAAATATTCGGGTTTTGAAGATGTTATTTATGTTGGCAATAAATTGAGGAGCGTGGTAGATGTTTTTGTTTTGGTGGGTCGAGAATTGTTTTGTTTATTTGTTTTTGAATTTGATTTCGTTGGATAAGAGTTTTCTTAGTGTGTCTTTGAGGGTTTCGATTTTTATTCTGATTTGTTTTTCGGTGTCGCGGTCGCGGATTGTGATGTCGTTGTTTTTGAGGGAGTCATAGTCAATTGTGATTGCGTATGGGGTTCCTTCAGTCGCGCTTCGGAGATATCGTTTGCCGATGCTGCCTGATGTGTTATAGTCGATGATGAAATTTTTTTCGAGGTCTTCTTTTATTTTTTTGGCGAGTTTTGTTAGTTCGGGTTTTTTCATTAGCGGGAAAATTGAGATGTCGATTGGCGCCATGTGGTATGGGATTTCGAAAGTTGTTTTACCTTCCTGTTCTTTTTTTTCTTTGTAGAATAAGTCGATGAGTGCGTAGGTTGGGCGGTCGGTTCCGAAGGCGATTTCTAAAACGTGAGGTGTGAATTTACTTCCATCCTCTCGTGTTGCTTCGAGTTTTTGTCCGGAGAATTTTGAGTGCTGTGTGAGGTCGTAGTCTGTTCGGTCGTGGACGCCGCACATTTCTGTCCAGCCATATTCGTTGAGATTTACTTCGAGGTCCCAGGCGTCGTCGGCATAGAATGCTTTTTCGTCGGGGTGATGTTGTCTTAACCTTATTTTATTTTCTGGAATTCCGAAGCCGATGTAGAGTTGGTATGCGAGATTGATGCACCAGCCGTATGCTTGGGATTTTATGAGTTTGTTTTTTAGGGCATCTTCGACGCTGATTGATTTGGGCTCTTTGTTTTTTTCTTGGCTTTTGTAGTCCCAGAATGGAAGTTTGTTTTTTTTGATTTCGTTGAATTTTTCCCAGCTGTTTTTTTCTTTTGGGTCGATGAAGAGTTGGCCTTCGGCTTGGGTGAATTCGCGGCCGCGGAGAACGTGTTGTCTTGGGGAGATTTCGTTTCGGTAGGCCTTGCCGATTTGGAAGACGCCGAATGGAAGTTTTCGTTTGAAGTAGTTGTAGAATCGGAGATATGGGAGGTAGGTTACCGTCGCTGTTTCTGGCCTTAGGGAGCTTTCTGTTCCTGCGACTTTTGTTTTCATCATTAGGCTTTGGGTTTCGATTTTGTTTTCGAAGTTCGATTTGCAGGACGGGCATTTGATTTGTTTTTCTTTTATGAAGTCGAGGATTTTTTTGTCGTTCCATGCGTCGGCTGAGACGTCGAAACTTTCTTCTACGATTTTGTCGGCGCGGAAAGTTGCGTTGCATTTTGAGCATTTTATTGTTCGGTCTTTGAAGGTGTTGAGATGGCCGGATGCTTCCCAAACTGAGTCGGGCATTACGGTTGGGCCTTCGAGTTCTCTTAATCCGTTTGAGTTGAAAATTTTTCGGACGGAGTTTTCGACTTTGTTTTTTAGGAGTTTGCCGAGTGGGCCGTAGGTGTAGAAGCCGGCGAGACCGCCGTAGATTTCTGGTTCGGGTCCCCAGATTAATCCGGAGTCGCTTATGAAACTTGAGAATTCTTTTGTTTTGTTTTTATTCTTTGTCATGGTATCTTAAGAAAAGTAGAGTTTTTATTCTTTGTCAATAAACTTTTAAATTGGGATAATTAACTAATCTTGTGCTCCCGTAACTCAGCCTGGATAGAGTGTTAGCCTTCTAAGCTAAAAGTCGCAGGTTCAAATCCTGTCGGGAGCGTTGAGTTAGTAATCTGTTTTTAGAGAAATAGCACACGGACTAACACAGACTAACACGGATTTTTTTTGAAGCGAAATTTTTTCTACAATCATACTAATCCCAGGTGCAATTAATCTTAAAAACTATTGATTTGTAAATCTTGTATGCAGGCATAGCCAAGTAGTAAGGCAAGCGGCTGCAACCCGCTGATCCCAGGTGCAAATCCTGGTGTCTGCTTGGATTCTTTATTACAATAATTCTTTTAAAGAGAGTATTTGTATTGTTTTATGGCTTCAGATGAACGATGTCCGTTTTATATTAATGGCTTGTGTTATGAGATGGTTACTCATGGTTTTTCCGAAGAACAGCTAAGAGAGAGGGGGGAAATGAAGGCTTGTGAAATGGGGGCATTTAATGGGCATGACATTATGAGTTTTAGTTTTTGTGCTACATATCAATCGAATAAGTATGCGCAGAGTGTTCCTGGGATTATAAGTTCTATATGTGTTGAGGTAGTTTATAGTGCTAAGTATTTGGGTGAGACTGATGGAGAAATTGTAGATTTGAAAAGTATTAGGTAGAAATAAAAAGTCTTTTTCTGTATTGTTTTATGGAGAAAATTAAATTAACATTTTTGGGGACGGGGAGTGCGGTTCCGACGGCGAGGCGTAATCATCCGGCGATGTATTTGCAATTTAAGGACGAGAATATTTTGGTTGATTGTGGGGAAGGGGCGCAGAGGCAGTTTAGGCGGGCGAAGTTGAACCCATGTAAGATTACGAAGATTTTGATTACGCATTGGCACGGTGATCATGTTTTGGGTTTGCCTGGGCTTTTCAAGACGCTGATGTTGAATGGGTATAATCGGAAGTTGGAAATTTATGGGCCGAGAGGGACGAGGAGAAAAATTGATTTGTATTTGGAACTTTTCGCGCACAAGGGGACGGAGTTAAAGATTGATGTTCACGAGGTTGGCGATGGGAAATTTTTTGAGAGCGATGATTTTTATTTGGAGTCGTCGGTGATGGAGCATGATGTCTTGTGTGTCGCGTATGCTTTTGTTTTGAAAGAGAAAGTTAGAATTAGTAAGGAGAAGTTGGAAAAGTTGAAATTAGGGAATTCGCCTTTGATTGGTGAGTTGGTGAAGGGGGAAAGTGTTTTGATTAATGGGAAGAAAGTTGACGGGAAGAAGTTGGTTTACAAGGAGAAAGAGAGGAAGATAAGTTTTGTTTTGGATACGCGGATGAATGATAATATTATTGAGTTAGTTAAGGATTCTGATTTGCTGGTTTGCGAGGCGACTTATTCTGTTGATGAGAAAGAGATTGCTGAGAAGTATGGGCATTTGACGTCGGTGGGTGCGGCGAAGATTGCGAAGAAGGCAAAGGTTGGGAAGTTGATTTTGACGCATTTGAGTCAGAGGTATGATGAGATTCCGAAAGTGATATTGGGCGAGGCTTCTGAGATTTTTAAGAATGTTAGGGTTGCTGAGGATTTGGATAAATTAGAATTGTAGCTTTCACTATGTTTGTTAATTTTTAGAATTCGTTGTCTTGCGAAATTAATCAGACGAACGCTCTATGCTTTAGTGGCTGGGGAGATGAAAATTATCGTGTCTCCTCGGAGGAAAGTCAAGCCGTAGCTTGTTGTTTGTTCTCCGTTTTCAACTTCTTTCGCGTTGTCGAGAACCACGTTGATGTGGATGTCGAATGCGAGCAAAGTTCCGACAAGTTGCTTGCCGTTTTTCAGCTGCACTAAAATCTCTTTACCTTTTGCTGAATTCAGCAAATCCAAAGGTCTATCGATTCCGTTTACCATTGGAGTATTCGATTGTTTGGGTATTTAAATATTTTGGGAAGCTTTTTATATGGGATTGTGTTGTGATTTTTATGAGGTGGTATTTGGTTGTTTCGTTGTTTTCAGATGGTCGCATCAGGTTTTTGTTCGGGTTTGTGATTGTTGCTATTATCGTCGCTATTATTCTTATTTTTATTGAAGTTTCTTTGAAGAAGAAAAAAATACGCATAGAGAAGATGGCGAGAGAGAGTACTCCGGTTGATAAATTAAGGAAGTTTTTGAAAGGAGATAAAACAGCGAAAGAAAAATTGGATTTTATTGATAAAACAGCGAAGGAGTATTTTGCACGGATTTATGGAACACATGGGAGAGATAGTTATTCTATACTAATTGCTAAGTTTGAAAAGGACAATGAAGAAGAAGAGATTGGTTTTTGTAAGGCGATGTTTGCAAGTTATTATTCTAATGAGGAGTTGATTAATGGTCGTGTGAGGATGTTGGGTGATTTGTTGTTGGATATTATTAATAAGAAAAAGAGAGTTGATGTGGTTTCAAAATCGCCTTCTGTTTTTGAAAAAGTTGGGGGATTTTTTAATAAATATCGCGAGGTCGTTAAACAAAGAGGTCGTGAAAGAATTAATTTTAAACGTGTTAAAAAAATGAAAAAAATTGCGGCTATTAAGAAGAAGGGATTGTTAAAAATTAGTAAAAAGAAAGAAAGAGTTATTGCTTTGCGGAAGAAGAGAAAAAATAAATTAGATAGAATTGCCGCCAGAAGAAAAAGAGCTTTAATTTTAATGAAGGCTCATGGAGAAAGAAATCTTCTCAAAAAGAAGAAAAAAGAGTTAATTAAAAAAAGAAGATATGATGCTAAGAAGGAGGGATTGATTGCAAAAAAAGGGGCATTGGTCATGAGAGAAGAAAAAAAGCAGGGGTTGGTTGCTCGTACTAAAGTTTTTGGAGATAAGTTTGTTCGCAAAAAAGATGAAAATGATTCAACTTCTGAAGGTGGAGTTGCTTCGAGAATTGTTAATAGGGCAAAGGAATTATCTTGGTAAAATATGTTTTAATGTGTAGATAAATAATTAAACTCTTTTTTTCTTATGATGCTATGAGGGGAAAGTGGTTGGCGATAATAAATGTGGCGATTTTGATTATTGCTATTTTAGTTTTAGGTGGGATGTTGTGGAATTTTTCTTCCGAGGATGCGGTAGTTAATTCTGAAGAGTGTGTTGATGTAAATGCGGCTCCAAGTTTTAGTTATGATTCGTGTTATGACGCTTATTCTAAAACTATTTTTCTCGAAATAAAGAGAGGCAAAGATGATTATAAGATTAATTTTTTGAAAGTTTCATTTTTTGATTTTGATTCTCAATTTTATAAGTTGACGGATGTGCCGGTTATGGGTGGGTCTCAGGCATACAAGATTTCCGCCGAGAGAAATCCGCAGAATCTCGATGTGGTGTTTGATGTTGTTAAGAATTTTTCTGTGCCGATTTGTAATAATACTAAAAAAGTTTTTGTGAGCTATTGCCCAGCGAGGGTAAACGAGAATGGATTTAATGTAAGTATAAGTCCTTTGGATGGAGTTGGTGCTGATGATTATGTAGAGGTTGTCAAAGATGTTTTCTCAAATTCGGATATTTTTAATTTGAATTTGGTTGATAGAGAAATGGTGTGGGAATCTAAGTGCAAATCTGATTGGAAGTGTGGTGAGTGGGAAAGTTGTGTTGATGGAGTTCAGAGAAGAGGGTGTAAAGATGTCAATAAATGTTTTGTGTCGACGAATGTTCCATTGGCGGTGAGGTATTGTAATGGAACTTGTGTTGAGGATTGGAAGTGTGAGTGGTCGGGATGTAGTGGTGGATATACTGTTCCTGCGTGTAGGGATTTGAATGATTGTGGAACTTCCTATGATGTTCCGCAAAAATTGGAATGTAATTTTTTGGGTGAGTGTGTTCCAGATATTGAATGTGGCGAATGGACGAGTTGCGAAGTTAATTACAATTTTATGAATTTAATAGAGGAGAAGGTAAGTAGTCTTGAGGGTATTAAATCCAGAATTTGCAGAGATAAGAATTTTTGCGTTGATTCAGAGGAGGAAATAAGGAGTTGTTCTGTTGGTGTGGATATTTATGTTAAGAAGTTTATTCGATGTGGGGCGGAGTTTATTGGAGTTTATAATAAATTGAATGATAATTTAATTGCAAGAGTTAAAGAGGGGACGGGGGAAAATCTTTATATGGATATTTATTTTGACGATAGGGAAAATAGCAGTTATTGTGATTATTGTTATGATAATGTTTTAGATGGAGACGAGACGGGAATTGATTGTGGTGGTGATTGTATGTCTTGTGATGATAAATATAAAGTTGTGGTATCCGAGGCAGGTTCTTGGTTTGATAATTTTGTTAATTGGTTGAATGAGTTGTTTTAGGAAGTCTTTTAAATTAAATTTGTTAGTTTTTTGTATGGCTCTGTAGCTCAGCGGTAGAGCGCCGCTCTCATGAGGCGGAGGTCACGAGGTCAGCACTCGTCAGAGCCATTAACCGTTAGGGATTAGGTTAGGATGTGTTGTGTGGTAAAACGATTTCATCAGTGGATGGTTTTATAGGGTTGGTTAATTTTATATATGTGGAATTGCTTCTTGTCGGATGGTCGTGAGTGATGTTGTTGTGAATTTGTCTGATATCATTTCAGTTTTGCCGCCGGAGATTATTGAGAAAATTGGCGGACTTATTGTTGTTTTACAAGCTGTTAGTATTGCGTTTATTGTTTATGTTGTTTATTTGATTATTAGTTTTGTTTTGAATATTAAGAGATATAAAAAACTGGGTGTTCTCGAAGGGAAGATTGATTTGATTGGTGGAAAGGTGGATAAACTTTTGAAAAGGAAATTTAAAAAGTAGTTATTCTTTTTTTAAAGTTATTTCTATGACGGAGACGTTGACGGTTTTGCCTTCTTTGTTTTCGAATTCTTCGCTGCCGATTGAGACATTTTTTACTGATACATTTTTGTCTTCGAGGAATTTTCTTCGCGCGACTTCTGCAACATCTACACCTTTGCATATAAATTTTCCGCGTGCTTTGACTATTACTTCTTCGGCGCCGTTTCCAAATTGCATTATAACTCCTGTTACATAATTCATGAATGGTTTGGCTCCTATAAAAATAGAGTTTTCTTCAGATTTAATTGTTTCTTCTGTCATTTTATTTGGTTGTATCGTCGATGATGTTTTTTTTGTTTTTGTTTATTCGAGTGATATAGCCCGCGATTTTGTTTCGCATTTTTTTGCTTGGCAAGATGTTCCCGAGTGTTTTTTTGTTTTTTCCGAATGTTTTGTCGAAGGATTCTTCCGAATTTTCTATTAGTTGTCTTGATGTTCTTTTGATTAGAGTGGATTTTATTCTTCCCATGATTAGTCGTGTTGTCTTGGGTTTAAAAGTTTATGGTTGCATAATTAGCAGTTTGATGAGATGATTTTCGTCGATTGTTTTTTGAAGGGATTTAGAGGGTTCTTTTCGGATGATTAGAAGACATGGCATTTTGCTGTATTGTGCTCTTTGAATCGATGCGTTGATTTCTTCTTGTGATGTTGTGCGTTTATTTTTGGCGATGAGAAGGAAGTGGACATGTCCGAGAACGGATTCTATATTTACTTTTGCGACGATTTCTTTTTTTTCTGATTGTATTTCTTCTATGAATTCAATTTTGTGTTTTTGGAGGAATGATTTTACTTCGTTTAGAAATTCTGGTTTTGGGTGTTCGATGGATTTTTGAATGTTTACGATTTCTTTTTTTTCGAAGATGTTTTCTATTTTGGATTGTTGTTCTATGGGTTTTCTAATTGGTTCTGGCTGGATAGCTTCTTTGATGAGTTCTGGTTTTTTTAATTTTTCTCCGTCGGGGAATGCATATTTCCACATTATTTTATCTTGGGACTTGAATGGAATTGCGAAGTCCTTGATGTTCCTGAGGGCAACTCGGGTTGAGGGTTCTTCGTTTTCGTCTGTTAGAATTTTTTTTCCTTTTAATTTTAAGAGTGTTTCTTTTTCGACGGGTTTTAAATTTCCCGTGTGTTCTTCGAGTTTTTGTTCTTGGCCGGAAAGGAGATAAAGCGGAGACGCGCCGATTTTCATGTGGCTTGTTTTGATTTGTTTTGAGCCGAGAAGTTCTGAGAGAATTGCCGACGCGAAGACGGGGTCCATCTCGATTGTTTTTGCGATTCGGACTGGGAGTGATGGTCCGTTTATTTTTAGAAATGAAATTATTTTATTTTTTTTCTCTTGTACATCTATCATTGGATTTAGAAATGTTTTAGAGTTATAAAGATTTAGGAATTATGGTTGGGTCCATTTGACTTCGTAGTAGGAGACGTCGCCTTCTTCGTCGGCGACTGCGATTAGGAGATTTTTTTTAGTTGAATGAGCGACGCGATTTTTTGCGGAGAAATCTTGCCAGGTCATCGTCGAGTTTTCCGTAACTGGAAAAAGAATCCATTTGGAGTGGGCGTTGTTTATTCTTTTGCCTTTTTCGTAGACGCGGAATTCGGCTCCGAATTTTAATGCGGATTTTACTATGTATCCTTTTTGGCGGAGGTCTTTGAAGATGAGGTATTTTGTCTTGAATTTTTTGTCGATGTTTTGGAATTTTTTTAGGATTTCTTCGTTGGTTAGTTTTTTATTTTGGTGGTCGTGGATTTCCATTTTTTTTTCTTCGACGAGAAAGAGGGATTCGGAGAGTGAGTACAGAATTTTTTCGCCGAGTTTTTCGCCGAAGCTGGATTTTTCGAAGAGGGTTTGGGCTTCGGTTGAATTTGATGTAATTCTTTCCGAGATTAGAGTTGCTTTGATTTTGGGCATGATTATTTATGATTTTTTGAGTTATAAAGTTTTGCGCTTCGCGTTGTTATTTTATAGCCCCGCGCGGATTCGAACCGCGGTCACGAGAGCCAGAGTCTCGTATCCTTGACCACTAGACTACAGGGCTTTGTTTTGTGATGGGGTTTAACTTTAAAAAACTTTATAAACGGAGATTTGGAATTATTAAGATGAAGAGAAGTTCGCGACGTTGGAAGAAGAAAGGTCAGATGAGATGGAAGTGGCAGAGGAAGAGGTTAAAGAAGGAAAAGAGGAAGAGGAAGTTGAAGAGGAATAAGTAGTTTCGTTTTGATTACAATAATCCTTATAAAGTTGGTTTTAGGTTTTTGTTGATGGAGCATTATGGGTCTGAGGTGTGGACGGAGAAATATCGGCCGCGGCGTTTTGATGACATGGTTGGGCAGGAGGAGATTATCAAGAGGGTGCGGGCGTTGGTGAATTCTATGAATATTCCTCATTTGCTTTTTGCGGGGCCGGCGGGGACGGGGAAGTCGACTTTGGCTTTGATAATTGTGAAGACACTTTTTGGTGAGAGTTGGCGTGAGAATTATTTGGAGTTGAATGCGTCGGACGAGCGGGGGATTGATGTTGTGCGGCAGAAGGTTAAGGATTTCGCGAGGACGAAGGCATTGGGGAATGTGCCGTTTAAGGTTATTTTTTTGGATGAGGCGGATGCGTTGACGAGAGAGGCGCAGCAAGCTTTGAGGAGGACGATGGAGAATTTTACTTCGACTTGCCGGTTTGTAATGAGTTGTAATTATTCGTCGAAGATTTTGGATCCGATTCAGTCGAGGGCGGTTGTGTTTAGGTTTCAGTTGTTGGAGAAGAAGGACATTAAGAAGAGGATTGATTTGATTGCGGAGAGCGAGGGGCTGTCGATTTCGGCTGGTGCGTTTGATGCGTTGTATGAAGCGAGCGAGGGGGATTGTCGTCGGGTGATTAATTTGTTACAGGCGACTGCTTCGATTTCGCCGAACATTACTCCGGATTTGGTGAATACGATTGTTTCGAAGGCGAAGCCATCGGATATCAAGGTTGTTTTGGATTATGCTTTGTCGGGGGATTTTGTGAGTTCGCGGGATAAGTTGTTGGATATTATGTTGAAGGAATCGATTTCGGGGCAGGATGTGATTAAGGCGATTCAGAAGGAGGTTTGGAATTTGCCGATTGATAATGCGTTGAAGGTGAGGTTGACTGAGAAGACGGGTGAGGCGGAGTTTCGTTTGGTCGAGGGTGCGGACGAATTTATTCAACTTGAGAGTTTGATTGCGAGTTTTATTTTGGCGGGGGAGGGTTGTGTTTGTGGAACAAAGGAGGAGGGTGAGTGATGGGAATTGTTGTTGAGTATTGTCCGGATTTAGCATTGAGGAAGTTTGGAACTGAGGGACGAGGGATTAATGAGTGTTTGCCTGAGAAATTGGAAGTTGGGAAGAGATATGGTTTTTTAAAGTTAGGACAAAAGCATTATTGGTTTTTTGGAGAAATTCCGTTGAGGGAGACGAAGGGTGGCGGTGTTTTATCGAAGACTTTGGCGAGTGTTAAGATTATTGAGGCGATGCATTTTTTGAAGGATGGCGATGTTTGGACGAAGGGAGGTTTTGAGGTTGTTGAAGTTTATGATTTAAATGATAGGTTGGTTCATTTTGACGGGCTGGAGAAGATATGATGATGAATATGGATAATGTGCCGTGGTGTGAGAAATATCGGGCGGGTTGTTTTGCGGATGTGCGTGGACAGGATTTGGCGGTTGACAAGGTTAAGATTTTTTTGCGGAGGATGTTTAATGGACAGGAAAATTTATAAAGGTGAAGATGTTTGCTGTGTTACTAGTAGTAATATTAGGAGTATATTCCCTGGTGATCTTCGGGTTGCCAGATGTTTTTTTTCTTATGTTTGTTGGGGGGTTTTTAGATGGAGGATTGCGTAGTTATTATTGATGATGGTTTCTATAAGTTGGTAAAAAGAGAATTTCGGGAAAAAAATAATAAGAGAGTGAAGTTGTTGAAGTCGTTTAGGAATATTTGTGAGAATGAAAATTTTAAATTGAAGCATTTGTTTTTTTGCACAGCTCCTCCTTATCAGAGTAAGGTTCCGACGAGGAAAGAGGATTTTTTGAGGAGGGAGTATGATAAGTTGGTTTCTTTATTTGGTTATAAGAAGTGGATAACTGTGCAGGAGGGTAGGTGTCAGAGGTTGAAGGTTGATGGAGATTATAAGTATTCTCAGAAGGGTGTTGATTCTTGGGTTGTTTTTGATTTAGCTAGGTTGAAGTTGGATTTTCCCGAAGTGAAAAAAATTATTTTGGTTTCTTCAGATTCGGATTTTGCTCCTATTGTTAGAGAGGTTCAGGAGAAAGATGGAATTGAAATTATTTTGTATACCTATTTTGATAAGAAGAGAGGGAGCCCGTTTTCTTTAAGTAATCATTTATTGGATGTTTGTTCTCGTTTTGTTAAGTTGAGATTGGAGGATTTTGAATGATGATAAATAAGGAGAATATTCCGTGGTGTGAGAAGTATCGGGCTAAATGTTTTGCTGATGTGCGGGGGCAGGACTTGGCGATTGATAGGATTAAGGTTTTTTTGAAAAGTTTTCCGAGGAAGAGGGCAGTGGTTTTGCATGGGCCGGCTGGGGTTGGCAAAACGTCTTTGGCTTATGCGATTGCGTTTGAGATGGATGCTGAAATTTTGGAGTTGAATGCGTCGGATTTGAGGAATAAGGAAAAGATTTATGAAATTATTGGACCAGCGTCGAGGCAGAAGAGTTTGTTTGGGAAGGGGAAAATTATTTTGGTTGATGAGGTTGATGGGATTGCGGCGGTGAAGGATAGGGGCGGGCTTGGCGAGCTGTTGGTTTTGTTGGAGAGGTCGGCGTTTCCGGTGATTGTGACGGCGAATGATATTTGGGATAAGAAGTTTAGTTTGTTGAGAAAGAAGGCGGAGTTGGTGGTGTTGAAGGAAGTTGATTATAAGGTTGTGTTGGGGGTTTTAAAGAATGTTTGCGAGAAGGAGAATTGTGTTGTGTCGTCGGAGGTTTTGACTTCGATTGCGATTCGGGCGCGGGGGGATATTCGGGCAGCGTTGAATGATTTGCAGATTTTGGCGAGGATGGATTCGCCGGAGTTGGCGCGGGAGGTTGGGGAAAGGAATAGGGAGCAGTCGATTTTTGGCGCGTTGCAACATGTTTTTCAGAGTGCGAAAATTGACGACGAGATGTTGAGGATTTACGACGAGGTTGGGATGCCGATTGATGATGTATTTTTGTGGGTTGAGGAGAATTTGCCGATTGCGTACAAGGGTGAGGAATTGTGTCGGGCGATTCGGGCGTTGAGTTTGGCGGATGTTTTTCGCGGGCGGATTCGTCGTCAGAGGCATTGGAGATTTATGGTTTATGAATATTTTTTGCTGGGGGCGGGGATTGCTGGGGTGAAGAATTATGACAGGGTTGGGTGGACGAGTTATAAGAAGCCGTCGAGGATTTTGAAAATTTGGTTGCAGAATCAGAGGTCGGCGAAAAAGAAATCGATTTGTCAGAAGTATGCGAAGTTGGTTCATATTTCTACGAAGACGGCGATGCGGGATTTTTTGTTGTTGCGAGTTATTCTTCAGAATATTAAGATTCGTAAGGAACTGAAATTGTCGGAAGATGAAGTTGGGTATTTGGATAAGGTCGTTGTGTAAGATATAAATTTTTATAAATCCTATTTTGTGTTTTATCTTATGGTAAAAAGTGCGCTTGTTTGTGGGGCTGGGGGTTTTATTGGGAGTCATCTTGTTAATCGACTTAAGGATGAAAAGTATTTTGTTCGGGGAGTTGATTTGAAGAAGTCTGAGTTTTCTCATACTCGTGCAGATGAGTTTATTGTTGCTGATTTGCGTTATAAGGCAAATTGTCGTCGTGCGTTAGAGGGAGGAGTTGATGAAGTTTATCAGTTGGCGGCGGATATGGGAGGCGCAGGATTTGTTTTTACAAGGGAACATGATTTTGATATAATGCATAATTCTGGACAGATTAATTTAAATTTTTCTAGTTTAAGTGATAAGTTTGGAAAATTGTTTTATTCGTCGTCGGCTTGTGTTTATCCGCAGGAGATTCAGGGAGATCCTGCTAATATTGGGCTCAGGGAAGAGATGGCTTATCCGGCTAATCCTGATAGTGATTATGGGTTTGAGAAACTTTTTAGTGAGAGGGTTTATTTGGCGATGATGAGGAATAGAGGTGTTCCTGTTAGGATTGCGAGGTTTCATAATATTTTTGGGTCCGAGGGGACTTATGATGGTGGACGCGAAAAAGCGCCGGCTGCGATGTGTAGGAAGGTTGCTTATTTGCCGAGTGAGGGAGGAGAAATTGAGGTTTGGGGGGATGGTAAGCAGACGAGGTCGTTTTTGTATATTGATGAATGTTTGGAGGGTGTAAGAAGGTTGATGGATTCGGATTTTGTTGGGCCTGTTAATATTGGTTCTGAGGAGATGGTTAGTATAAATGATTTAGCTTTGATGGCGGCAGATATTGCGGGGAAGGAAATTTCGCTTAAACATATTGATGGGCCGTTGGGTGTTAGGGGGAGGAATTCTGAGAATTCTTTGATTAAAGAAAAACTCGGGTGGTCGCCAAATTATCCACTTAGAAAAGGGATGGAAAAAACTTATGCTTGGATAGAGGGGCAAGTTAATAAAAATATTTAGGTTTTGCTTTTGAGAATTATTTTATTAACATTGAGCGCCGGTACTTGATGCGGTTGAAGTGCTGGCTCCGAATCCTGGAGTTGGACTTGCCGAACTTAATTCTTCGTTACATTCTTCTGGTGCTTCGGCGAAAGCGTTACAGATTGTTGCGAGGTAACTTGCGGAATCTCTTCCGGATTGCGTATTTACTCCGTTAATGATTAATGTTGGAGAGCCACCGACACCTTTATTTTTTGAATTTGCTTCTTCTGCGGTGTATAAAGTTTCCCCGTCGGTTTTTATACAGGATTCTATTTTTGCTTTATTGATTCCTAATTTTGTGAATAGTGTGTTTACTAATGGATCTGAGCATGTTGTATCGCTACTGCATTTTCCGATTGCTTCGTTTTGTGCGAAATCAAGGACGTAGTTTAGTAATTTGTCTGGCTGTTCTTGTTCTATACATAATTGTCTTTCGGCCTCGATTTTTTCATGTTCGCCGTGCATTGCGCCGATTTGTCTTAATCTGAAATCGATTTTATCCCCTAATAGGTTTACTACTGGGATTATACCTTTTTCGGATTGTGTCCCGTAAGGGCAATAGGTAAATACATATAATTCGACGACGGGTCTGTCTGATTTTGGAACTTCGGTTTGAGCCGGTTGTTCTGTTGTAGTATCTTGAGTTGCTCTTGCTGTTAGTGGGATTAATTGCGGGATTAAATTTTCTCCGTCTTTTGTAACTTGAACCGGGACTTCTTGTCCATTAATTAAAAGGACTACTTCGTAGAATTCTCCGCTGTTGTTTACAGATACTAATGTTGTGTTTGGATATTGTTCGAGTGCGAAGTTTAACATTTTTTGTCCGGCTTCGTTTGCGCTTACTGTTGTTCCGTTTCCTGTTAACAATACTATTACCAAGAGTGCTGCTAGTATTATCGTTGAGATTGCCCAATAGTTTTTTGAAAGTTTTTTGAATGATTTAGAAAGTTCGTTCTCCTTTTTTTCTGCCATGAATTTTTTAAATAGGAATTCTTTATAAATGTTTTGGATTTTAAGTCCATATGGATGTTGAAAAGAAAGTTGTGGAGACGATTGGGAAGTATGAGTTGTTGGAAAAGTCGGACAAAGTTGTTGTGGCGTTGTCGGGTGGGAAGGATTCGACGTCGGTGTTGTATATTTTGAAGAAGTTGGGTTACGATGTTTCTGGGTTGATGATTGACTTGGGACTTGGCGAGTGGTCTAGGGTTCATAATAAGAATATGGAGAAATTTTGTGGGGAGATTGGGGTTCGGTTGACGATTGTTGATTTGAAGGCGGAGTTGGGGCAGGGAATTTGTTTTATTAAGGCGGTTTTGAAAAAGAAGAAAGGGTTGACTGGGTGTTCGGTTTGTGGGACGGTGAAGCGGTGGGTTTTGAATCGGTGGGCTCGGAAGCTCGGGGCTGATAAGTTGGTGACGGGGCATAATCTCGACGATGAATGTCAGAATGTTTTGATGAATTTCTTGAAAGGCAATTTGTTTTTGGGCGCGAGGAGTGCGCCAAAAACAGGTGTCAGGTGTCAGGTGTCAGGTGTCAGTGGATTTGTGCAACGAGTTAAGCCGTTGTTTTTTGTGCCGGAGTCGGAGATTAGGAAGTTTGCTAAGATGAAGAAGTTTGATATTTTGTATAATAAGTGTCCGTGTGCGTTTGGGACTTATCGGGTTGAGACTCGGGATTGGATGAAGGTGATTAGCGACGCTGAGAAGTTGAAAATTGTTGAAGAATTTTTGAATTTGAATTTGAGTGTTGATGAAAGAGAGTTGGGGAAGTGTGAGAAGTGTGGGGAGCCGGCGAGTGGGAGTGTTTGTAGTGCGTGTAATATTTTTGAGTGTTTGTAGAGTTATTTTTTTATATTGTTAACTTTTATTACAACTTTATAGTTTCCTCTAAAATCTTTTTCTCGGGATGTGGCATATTCTGAATGGGCTAAATATTGAGATAGAGCTTTATTAAGTTCAGTTTCTCTATCGCTGAAAAAATTTTTTGGGGTGGCTTCCCCCCAAACTACATTTTGTAATTTTGCTCCCAATCCTTTCTTAAGTTCTTCAGAAGTAGTGTCTCCACTTAGTGTACAGCATTCGAGTTCTCTTCTTCCTACGTATGTTTTAAATATTATTCTTTTTTTTGCCATTGGGATGTCTAATGTTTTTAGTTTATATGTTTTTGTGTGATGGAGTATTATTTTTTGAGTGTTTGTTGTATAATTTATTATATTAAGTTGTTGTTTTTTATGATATATATATTGGAGTATATATTTTTTTATTAAGGTTTGGATGTTTGGTTTTTTATGAGAAAGGGGAAGTTGGTTGTTTTTGAGGGGACGGATTGTTCGGGGAAGTCGACGCAGATTAATTTGTTGATTGAGAAGTTGAAGTTGATGAATCGTGGGGTTGTGACTTTGGATTTTCCGAATTATTCGACGCCGACGGGGAAGATAGTGAGGAGGTATCTTGATGGGGAGTTTGGACCGGCGAATGAAATTCCGGCGAAGGTTGCGTCGATTTTTTATGCGGAAGATAGGAGTGCGTCGAAGGAATTTATTCGGGATGAGTTAGATAGGGGGAATGTGACGATTTTGGACAGGTATGTTGAATCGAACATGGGACATCAGGGTGGGAAGATTCGAGACAGGGTTGAGAGAGAGAAGTTTTTTGAGTGGTTGCGGGAGTTGGAGTATGGGAATTTCAAGTTGCCGAAGCCTGACGCTGTTGTGTTTTTGTATATGCCGTATGAGGTTGGACGGGAGTTAATGAGGACGCGCGAGAGGAAGTCGGAGTTTCATCCGGGGGCGGAGAAGTTGGATGGGCATGAGGGGAATGAGGATCATATGAGGAATGCGGAGGAGTCGTATTTGCATTTGGCGAAGTTGTATGGTTGGGTTATGATTAATTGTGCGCCGGACGGGACGATGGCGTCGCTGAAAACGCCGGAGGAAATTCACGGGGAAATTTGGGAAAAATTGAGCGATGTTTTGAGTTATAGTTCGGATGAGAGGTTGGTTTTAGATTATTTTTTTACGAATCTTGATGGTCCGATTTTTGCGGCGAAGAATTTTCATCCGGAGGTTTGGGCGTTGATGCAGGCGAGATATAGCCGGTCGCAGGAAGGTTTGCGTGAAGGGTTTTTGAGTTTGTTGAGGGAGGATGAGAGTAATTTTAATTTGTTGATTAAGGAGTTAAAGCGGGCGAATGTTGGCGAGGTTACGAAGCACGCGAGCGAGAGTGCGATTCGGTTTATGGAGAAATGGGTTCTTGGTTATGGGCACAGTTCTATTGCCGAGGGTGCGGTGGTTGGACTTGGGCTTGAGGGGATTAGTATTTTGGCGACGAAAGTTATCGAGGATAATCGGTTGAGTTCTTTTTGTGAGAAGTCGACTAGGTATGTTTCGTTTAGTCGGAGTTCGTTTTATGTTGACGAGGTTTTGAGGAATTCTGAGTTTGTCGACGAGATTAATGAGATGTTAGATTATCTTTTTGAAACTTATGAGAGATTGCATGAGCCGGTTTTGGAGTATGTTAAGGGGTTGGTTCCTTTGAAGGATGGGGATTCGAGAGTGGCTTGGGAAAGGGCGTGTGGTTCGCGACGGTTCGACGCGATTCGTTATTTGCTTCCGACTTGCACGAAGACGAGTCTTGGGTGGACGGTTAATGCTCGGCAATTGTCTTATGGTATTTCAAAGCTTTTATCCCATCCGTTGAAAGAGATGAATGAGATTGGTGAGATGTTGAAAATTGAGGGTCGGAAGGTTTTGCCGTCGCTGTTGGAGTTTGCTGATAGAAAGGATTATTTTTGTGATACGCAGAAAAATATGCAGAGCTACGATTTTATTGATAATGATTTTGATGGGGAGAGAGTGAAGTTGGTTGCGGTTCCTGAGAATGCGGAGGATAAAATTGTTTCTTCGATTTTGTATAGGTTTAATAATCGTTCGTTTGAGAAGGTTGCTCGTGATGTTGTTTTAATGGATGATTTGGACAAGGAGAGAGTTTTGGATAATTATCTTGGGAGGATGGGAGAATTCGATTGTCCGATGAGGGAGTTGGAACATGAGAATTTTAGTTTTGAGATTGTGATGGATTATGGGGCATTTCGTGATTTGCAGAGGCATAGGATTTGTAGCCAGACGAGTCCGATTTTTACGGCGGATTTGGGTTATGATGTGCCGAAAGATATCGTCGCTGCGGGAGTTGAGACTGAGTATCGGCTTGCAATGGAAAGGGCGAAGGTTGTTTACGATAAGGTTCGTGAGAAGTATCCGTGGCAGGCGCAGTATCTTTTGCCGTTGGGGTTTAGGAAAAGGTTTTTGATTAGTATGAATTTGAGGGAGCTTTATCATTTGATTAAATTGAGGACGATTCCGTTGGCGCATGATTCGTATAAGAAGATTGCTTATCGGATTTATGAGATTTTGAAGGAGAGGTATCCGATTTTGGCGAAGTATATTGTTTGTAATTATTCCGAGGAGGAGCTTGGTCGGTTGAAGGCGGAGGAGGCGACGGAGGCTAAGAGTAGTTTGTTATGACTTTTTGGATTTCGGATAAAGAGGTGAATGATATTGTCGTCGGTGAGTTGGGCAGGCAGAAGACGACTTTGAATATGATACCGTCGGAGAATTTTTGTTCGAAGGATGTTTTGGCGGCGTGTGGTTCGGTTTTGAATAACAAGTATGCGGAAGGTTATCCTGGGAAGCGGTATTATCAGGGGAATGAGTTTGTTGACAAGATTGAGAATTTGGCGATTGAGCGGGCGAAGAAATTGTTTGGGGCGGGGCATGTGAATGTGCAGCCGAATTCTGGGAGTCCGGCTAACATGGCGGTTTATGCGGCGGTTTTGGAAAAGGGCGATAAGATTTTGGGAATGGATTTGAGTCATGGTGGGCATTTGACGCATGGGTCGCCTGTTAATTTTTCTGGGAAGGATTATGAGTTTGTTTCTTATGGCGTCGGTGAAAATGGTTTTATTGATATGGCGAGGGTTCGCGAGATTGCTTTGGCGGAGAGGCCGAAGATGATTGTTTGTGGGGCGACGGCTTATCCACGGGAGATTGATTTTCGGGGGTTTGTTTCGATTGCTCGGGAGGTCGGGGCATATTGTTTGGCTGACATTTCTCATATTGCGGGGATGGTTGCTTCAGGAATCCATTGTTCTCCATTTCCTGATTTTGATTTTGTGACGACGACAACGCATAAAACTTTGAGGGGACCGCGGGGTGCTATTATAATGTGTAAGGATGAGTTTGGTAAAGCTGTTGATAAGGCGGTTTTTCCGGGGTTGCAGGGTGGGCCTCATGAACATACGATTGCGGCGAAAGCGGTTTGTTTTTGGGAAGCATTGAAGCCGTCGTTTGTGGAATATTCTCGACAGATCGTTAAGAATTGCAAAGTTTTGGCAGAGACATTGAAGAAGAGAGGAATTAATTTGGTTAGTGGCGGGAGTGATAATCATTTGATTTTGATTGATTTGATTAAGACGGTTGTCGTCGGTGAGGCGGGGAAAGGGAAGGAAGTTGCGGTTGCGTTGGAGGATGCGGGGATTGTTGTTAATGCGAATACGATTCCGTTTGATCCGTCGACCCCGTTTAATCCTTCCGGAATTCGACTTGGGACTCCGATTTTGACGACGATGGGGATGAAGGAGGATGAAATGGTTGTTGTTGGGAATTGGATTGCGGACGTTATTGAAAATATTTTTGATGAGGCTGTTCGCGTTAGAGTTAAGGGAGAGGTTCGGGATATTTGTGGGAAGTTTGGGGTTTATTGAGAAGATTTGTTTCGTCGATGATTTTTTTGAGTATTTAAATTTGCGTAATCATTAGAAAAACGTAACTGTCGGTTTGTATTGTTAACTATAGTGAACGAAAATGTATGGTGGGCTACAACAATCTTTAAATAGTCATTTGGTTAGTGATTGCTTACGACCACAAGTAATTGTGGCAAAGAGGGGTGCGAGATACAATATCTTGTATTAACTATTAAATGAGGTGTCCATATTGTACTGCTGTTGAGACGAAGGTGACGGATAAGCGTGATTGTGATTCTGTGACTCGTCGGAGAAGGGAGTGTTTGAAATGTGGGAAGCGGTTTACGACGTATGAGCGAGTCGAGTTGGATTTGAATGTTATTAAGAAGGATGGGCGTCGGGAAAAGTTTTTGCGGGAGAAGTTGTTTGTTGGGGTTGACAAGAATTTGCAGAAGCGGCCGTTTACGAGTGAGGAGATAGATGGGGTCGTTGATGATATTGAGGCGAATGTTTATCGGGTTGCGAAGGGGAAGGATATCAAAAGTTCGCAGATTGGCGAGATGGTTATGAATAAGCTGAAGAAGATTGACAAGGTTGCGTATATTCGGTTTGCGGCGGTGTATCGGGACTTTGGGGATATTGATGATTTTAAGGAGGAGATAAAGAAACTCAAATGAGTTTGAGTTTCTTCGGGTTGGCGGTGTATCGGGACTTGGCGGTTTGGGATAGGGAAAAATAAAATGGAATTGAATGAATATCAGGAGGCTTGTAAGAGAACGTCGAAGAAATTTAATGAGCCAGAGTTGGAGATTGCGACATGGGGGCTCGGGATTGCAGGTGAGGCAGGTGATATCGCGAGTTGTATTAAGAAAACCTTTGCGCATAAAAATGAAGCGGTGAAGGACGGGATTAAAGAAAATATTGGGGACATGATGTGGTATGCGGCTATGATTTGTAATTTTTTTGGGTGGAAGTTAGAGGATTGTTTGCGGGGGAATATTGACAAGTTGAAGGAGAGATATCCGAATGGGTTTAATTTTGTTGATGCTCAGCGAGGGGGAACTATGATTAAGTGGAGCGGGTTTGAAGAAGATAAAAAATATGGCGAGGTGGAAGATGGTAAAGAAAATTAGGAAGAGAGATGGGAGTGTTGTGTTTTTTCAGAAAGAGAAGATTGCGGAGGCGATTTGGAAAGCGGCGCGGGCGGTTGGAGGAGAAGATAGAGAGAGACCAGTGTGGTTGGCAGATATGGTCATCGAGAAACTTAATGAGATTCACGGAGAGTTTGGGATTCCAGAGGTCGAGGAAGTTCAGGATTTGGTTGAGAAGATTTTGATTGAAGAGGGGCACGCGAAGGTTGCGAAGGCGTATATTCTTTATAGGCAGAGTCATGATGAGTTGAGGAAGGTTAAGGGATTGTTTGATACAATTGAGGCGGTCGAGGATTATATTGGGTTAGACGATTGGATGGTAAAGGAGAATTCAAATATGGGTTATAGTTTGCAGGGGTTGAATGAGTATATTAAGAGGAAGATTATTTCTAATTATTGGATGAGGCGGATTTATCCAGAGGCGATTAGGAAAGCACATGAGGCCGGAGATATTCATGTTCATGATTTAGATTGTCTTGGGGCATATTGTGTTGGGTGGGATTTGAAAGATTTGTTGATGGTTGGATTTAGGGGCGTGAAAGGGAAAGTTGAGTGTAGGCCACCAAAACATTTTAATGCGGCATTGGGGCAGGTAGTGAATTTTTTTTATACTTTGCAGGGAGAGAGTGCGGGGGCGCAGGCGTTTTCGAATTTTGATACATTATTGGCTCCATTTATTAGATATGAGAATCTGGATTACAAGCAAGTAAAAAAAGCGATTCAGAGTTTTTGTTATAATATGGCGGTGCCGACGAGAACAGGATTTCAAACCCCTTTTACAAATATTACAATGGATTTGAAAGTGCCAGATTATATGATGGACGAACATGTGATTATTGGTGGTCAGCCGCAGATTGAGACATACAAGGAATTTAAGCCAGAGATGGATATGTTGAATCGGGCGTTTGCGGAGTGTATGATGGATGGTGATGCGTCGGGACAAGTTTTTACTTTCCCGATTCCGACTTATAATATTACGAAAGATTTTGACTGGGATAATCCGGAGTATGATTTGATTTGGGAGATGACGGCGAAGTATGGTATACCGTATTTTTCGAATTTTGTTAATTCTGATATGAAGCCGGAGGACGCGAGGTCGATGTGTTGCCGGTTGAGAATTGATAATACTACTTTGAAAAAACGTGGTGGCGGTTTGTTTGGGTCGAATCCACAGACTGGTTCGATTGGAGTTGTAACGATTAATATGGCGAGGTTGGGATATGTGTCGACGAGCGAGGAGGATTTTATCGGGCGACTGGATAGATTGATGGAGTTAACGAAAGAGAGTCTTGAAATTAAGAGGAAGGCGATTGAGAATTTCACGAAGGTGGGGTTGTATCCTTATAGTAAGTTTTATTTGAGGCAGGTATACCAGAGATTTGGGCAGTATTGGAAAAATCATTTTGCGACGATTGGGTTGCTTGGGATGAATGAGGCGATTTTGAATTTTATGCCGGGGGAAAGCATTGCGACAGAGAGAGGGCGGGAATTTGCTTTGAAGATTTTGGATTTTATGAGGGATAAGTTGGCGGAGTTCCAGGAGGAGACGGGGAATATTTATAATTTGGAAGCGACGCCGGGTGAGGGTGCGACTTATCGTTTTGCGAGGATGGATAAGAAAAGATTTGGGAGGATTATTGTTGCAAACGAGGTGGCGGTTCAGAAAGGGGCTAAGCCGTATTACACGAATTCGTCGCATTTGCCGGTGAATTTTACCGACGATGTTTTTGAGGCGTTGGATTTGCAGGATGAATTTCAATGTAAGTATACCGGCGGGACGGTGTTTCATACTTTTGTTGGTGAGAGGATGACGAAGGACGCGGTTAAGAATATGGTGAGGAAGATTTCTAATAATTATCATTTGCCATATTTTACGATTACGCCGACATTTTCGATTTGTCCGATTCATGGTTATCTTGCGGGTGAGCATGAGTATTGTCCGAAGTGCGACGCTGAGCGGGAGGTTGTTGCGATTGAGGTTGAGAGCAGCAAGAAGGAAATGGCGGAGGAAATTATTATTGATGAGAGTGTTGGGTCGTCGATTTTTATCGAGGAGGATGGTGTTGTTTCGGGGTCAAAAATTGGGCATGAAGTTTTGGTTCCGATGAAACTTAAATTAAATTTCGGAGGAGAAGATGGAGAGGACTAAATGTGAAGTGTGGAGTCGAGTTGTCGGGTATTTGCGACCGACTGCGCAATGGAACGAGGGGAAGTTTGCGGAGTTCAAGGATAGAATGATGTTTGCTTGTGAATGTGGAGAATGAAAATTGCTGGGTTGCAAAAGGTTTCGACGATTGATTATCCGGAGGAAATTTGTTGTGTTGTTTTTTTGTGCGGGTGTAATTTTCGTTGTGGGTTTTGTCATAATCCGGAACTCGTCAACTCCGTTGATGCGCAATTAGCAATTAGCAATTCGCAATTCGCAGAAAAAGAGGTTTTGAATTTTTTAAAGAGTCGAGTTGGAAAGTTGGATGGGGTTTGTATTAGTGGGGGTGAGCCGTTGATGAGTTTGGATTTTGATTTTGTTCGTCGGGTAAAAGAGATGGGGTTTAAGGTGAAGATTGATACGAATGGGTCGTTTCCTTCTCGGCTTAAAGAGTTGATTGACGAAGGATTGGTGGATTATGTTGCGATGGATGTTAAGGGTTGTCGTGAGGATTATTCTAAAATTGTTGGCGTTAGCGTTGATTTGTCGTCGGTGGAAAGGTCGATGAAGATGATTTATGATTTTGGACAACTTGATAAGGAATTAAATTTAGCACACGGACTAACACGGACTAACACGGATTTTAGCAGGGGTTATGAGTTTAGAACGACGGTTGTTGGGCGGTTGCATTCAAAGGAGAGTGTCGTTGAGATGGCGAGGTGGATAAATGAGGTTTGTAGGGGAAAGCCGAGGAGGTTTTTTTTGCAGGGGTTTAAGAATAAGGGTAAGTTTGTTGATTCTTCTTTTGTCGACGAGAAAGATGTGAGTGAGGAATTTTTGAAGGAGTTGAGAAAGAGTATAGCGGATTATTTTGAGGAAGTTGGGGTTAGGGTTTGAAAAATTGAGCCACAGGATTGACGCGAATTTGTTTTGAGTATAATAATTTTTATAAAGATGGTTTTTAATTAATTGGGATGGTTGAAGTAGGAGAGAGATATAGGCATTTTAAAGGAGGTAAATATGAAATTGTTGCGTTGGCGAAAGATTGTGATAGTTTGAGATATGTTGTTGTTTATCGGGCGCTTTATGGGGATGGGCAGGTTTGGGTTAGAGATTTGGAGGAATTTGAGGGATATAAAATTTTTGAAGATGGTCGGAGAGTTAAGAGGTTTGAGTTAATTGGAAAGAGTGGGGTTAAAATTAAAGTTAAGAAGTTGAAGGGGAATGCGGTTGTGCCGAGGTATGCGCACGAGGGTGATGCGGCGATGGATTTGTTTTCGACTGAGGATTATGTTGTCGGTGCGGGGAAAAGAGTTTTGGTGTCGACGGGGATTGCGATGGAGTTGCCGGAAGGTTATTGGGCGAATATTCGAGGGAAGAGTGGGTTGGCGTTGAAGAAGGGAATTTGTATTTTGGGTGGGGTTGTTGAGTGTAGTTATAGAGGAGAGTATGGCGTTGTGGTTTTGAATACTGGCGACGAGGATTTTGAGATTAATGCGGGGGATAAAGTTGCGCAGATTGTTATTGCTCCGGTTGCGACGGTTGAGGTCGAGGTTGTTGAGGAGTTGAGCGAGACGACGAGAGGAGATGGGGCGTGGGGTTCGACGGGTGTTAGGTGTTAGGTTTATGGGGGCTGGGTAATGTTGTGTGGTTTGTCTGTGTTTGTGGGTTTAGGCTTAGTTGGGTTTTGTATAGTTTAGTATAATAGTTTTTATAAGGTTGGGGGCGGATTTCTTTTTATGATTATTGGGGTTACTGGGACTTTGGGTGCGGGGAAAGGAGTGGTTGTTGAATATCTTAAGAGCAGGGGGTTTAAACATTGTTCTGTTAGAGATTTTTTGAGTGAAGAGATTTTAAAGAGAGGGTTGAGTTTGAATAGAGTGAATATGGTTTTAGTTGCTAATGATTTGAGAGAAAAGTTTGGCGTGGGGTATATCGTCGAGGAATTGTATAAAAAGGCAGAGAAGGAAGGAGGGGATTGTGTCATTGAGAGTGTTAGGTGTCCGAGTGAGGTTGAGGCGCTAAAGAAAAAAGGGAATTTTGTTTTGTTTGCGATTGACGCTGATGTTGAAACGAGGTATGCGCGGGTTGTCGAGAGGGGAGAGATGGTCGATGGTGTTTCGTTTGATGAGTTTGTGGCTAGTGAGCAGAGAGAGATGATGTCTGGTGATTCGAATAAACAGGATTTGAAAAGATGTGTGGAGATGGCAGATTATGTTTTTAAAAATGATTGGACGATTACTGATTTACATGGGAAGGTCGAGAGGATTTTGAGAAGGATTGTTGGGGAGGGGGGTGAAGGGAAGGGTGTTTATTCTGATGATGGGATAAGGTCTTTAATTGATAGGAGGGTGATTTGTTCAAATAATAAGATAAATGAAAGTCAAATTCAGCCATCTTCTTTGGATTTGAGGTTGGGGAGTAGGGGTTTTTGTTTGCCCTTTTCCTCTGTTCCTTCTGGAACTAATTTTGATTCTTTTTTGGAGCGTAATTGTTCTTATGATATTGATTTGAGTAAAAATGGGTTTTTGCATAAGGGGTGCATTTATGTTTTTAAATTGCAAGAAAGTCTTAATTTGCCCGAGGGGATAGGGGGACGGATTAATCCCAAGAGTTCTATTGGTAGAATAGATGTTCATGTTAGGTTGATTGTCGAGGGGGGTAGGTCTTTTGATAAGATTCCTTTTGGTTACAAGGGGGATCTTTGGATAGAGGTTTATCCGCGTTCTTTTGATATCATTGTTCATGAGGGGGACTGTCTTAATCAGATGAGACTTTTTGATTTTGGGATTGATTGTCTTGATGCGTCTGAATTGAATGAACTTAATAGGAGTCAGGGGATTTTGTTTGATTCAAAGACGGGGGATGGTTTGTCTGGAAATTCTTTTATTGTCGATGATAATATTGTTTCTGCGAGTTTGGATTTGGATGAAAATAATCCTGGTTTTGTGGCGAAACATAATACTCCTCCTATTGATCTTTCGCGGAGGGACCATCTTTTTTCGGAGTATTTTGATAAGGTATATTTGTCTGGGGAAGATAAGAAGCAGATTATCGTTGGGCCTAATTCTTTTTATATTTTGTCGAGCAAGGAGGTTGTTAGTGTTCCTAAGGATTTTTGTTCCGAGATGATGGATATTGAAACTGATTCGGGCGAGGTGAGAGTTCATTATGCGGGATTTTTTGATCCTAATTGGAATGCGCAGGCGACTCTTGAGGTTAGAAATTTTGGGCAGCCGTTTTTATTGAGAGATGGACAGAAAATTGCGAGCTTTAAGTTTTATCCTATGAAGAGTTCTCCGAGGGAGTTGTATGGTTCTTCTGAAAAGGGATCTCATTATCATAGGCAAAATGGCCCGAGGTTGGCTAAGTTTTTTAGGATGTAGGGGGGTGACTCTGAGGGGATTTGAATCTTACTCGCAATTTGCATTTCGTTGTGTAATAATTAAAATAGCACAACTCAAAGCGAATTGTTCGCCGATACCATGGTGTCGTGAATTTAAATACATTCAGAACAGAAAAGGAATTTTCGATTCCTTATATGGCCCCGAGGGGATTTGAACCCCCGACACCTGGATTAAAAGTCCAGTGCTCTAACCAGGCTGAGCTACGGAGCCATAAATTTTATGAGGGATTTCAATTTAAAAAGTTACCGAGAGTTGTTTTTTGAAATATATTTTTTAAGATACAAGTGTTTAAATAAAATAACAAAGTTTTGATTTTTATGAGTTTAGATGATTGTTGTCTTGTTTCTCAGGAAATTCGAGAGTTAGCGAGGAGCGGAGCTATTGTTGATCCTGAATTTGATGAATCTAGAATTCAGCCGAGTTCGTTTGAGCCGACGATTGGAGAGGAGGTATATGTGATTGATACTGATAAGGCTTTGTTTAGACCAAGTAGAGATAAGGCGGTTTATAGGTCGTTGCTTGAGCTTCCGGCGAGAAGAAGACAAAGGGTTGATATTTCTGGTGGGTTTGAATCGAAAATAGGATTTACTTATTTGCTTCCGCTTGTTCAGCGTGTTCATTTTGATGGATTTAGGATGATTGAATCTTCTCCGAAAAGTAGTATTGGGAGAGTTTTCCCTAATACAAGATTTTTAACAGATTTTAATTCTTCTTTTGATGAAGCGCTTAGTTCTTATGGTGGAGACAGAGAGTTGAGGATGTGGCTTTTGTTTCAGCCGTTGGCTTTTAATCTTGGTCTTTTTCCTGGGATTAGTTTGAATCAGTTGAGATTTTTTAAAGGGTTTAATGCGCAGTTGACGCCGAGGGAAATTGTGGAATCGTGGTCGAGTAATCCTATTTTATATTATGTAGATGGGAAGGCTATTGATACTCCTGATATGGGAGGGGCATTGCAGATTCATTCTGATGTGGAGGGAAGGAATAGCGAGGGCATTGTCGCATTAAGAGCGAGAAGAAATCCGAATGTGATTGATTTAACTAAAAGCGAAAAGTATTCGGCTGAAGATTATTTTGAACCAATGAATGCGAAAGGAGGGGTCTTAGAGATTAAAAGAGGTGAGTATTATTTGGTTTCTTCGGAAGAAGTTTTGAATGTGCCTGAATGTTGTAATGTTGAATTGAAAGCGCATTCTCATCAGGGTATTAGTGGATCGCTTCATAGGGCCGGTTTTATTGATAATGGTTTTGATGGGGATTTGGTTTTTGAAATTACATCGGAGGAAGCGACGGATTTAGAGATTCATCATGGTATGTCTCTTGGTGAGATTGCTGTCTTTAGGACTGAGTTTCCAGATAAGCTTTATGGGGATGATAGAAGTGGTTCCCATTATCAGTTTCAGAAAGGTCCAAAGACTGCGAAATATTTTAAGTCGTTTGACTTTGGAATGGCTGCTAAGAATTATGCGAAATTAGGCAGGGATGTTTTGGTTCAGGATGCGAGATTGTTGTTGGCGACTAGGGGTGAGCGAGAAGGTTTTGAGTTTGTTTCGGATGAGAAAAAGAAAAAGTTGTTCGATTTAATTGAGGGAGAGGGTTTCTTTCATTCTCGTTATGATTGCGAGAGAGATGATTTAGTGTTGCAGTTGATTCCTTATGTTTTGGGTTTTAATGATAAGAGGGAGGTTTTTAGCTATGTTAGAGCAAAGGACATCAAGGACTATGGCGATGAAAGATTATTTGGGAAGCATTCTCTTGGTATTGGTGGGCATATTGGTAGAAAAGATGGGCCTAATTTTATTGTGTCTGGATTAGAGAGGGAAGTTGGCGAAGAGGTTAAAATTTCTGGCGATGTTGGTCAGCCGGTATTTCTTGGGACTTTATATCGGCCAGATAATCCTGTCGATAAAGTTCATTTTGGGTTGGTTTACGCAATTCGTACTAATGGTGAAATTATTCCGAGAGAGAGTTCTATTTCTTCTGGGCGAATGGTTAATATAAAAAGTATTTTGGAGAATTCTGGGTCGAATAAACTGTATGAAACTTGGAGTAGAGTTTTAATTCCGCATTTGATTGAATTTTATAAAATGGTTTCTGTAGATTTGTGATTTTTGACTCGAACCACTTTGTAATAGCGAAAGCAAAAAGTTTTTAAAGCCACTTTTGGTGTTTTGAATATCTAAAGGCGATATTCTAAAAATGCACGTGCTCCAATCCAAACATGTGAAGTTGAGTTCGAGCGAGGCTGAGAAGGTTCTTAAGGAATTTAATATTTCTTTGGCGCAGTTGCCGAAGATTTCTAAGAGTGATGCGGGGCTTCCTGAGGGGTGCGAAAAGGGAGATGTTGTTAAAATTTTTCGTGCGGATGAAATTTATTATAGGGTGGTAATATGAAAAGATCTTTGATTTTTTCATATCGCTGGTCGCTGGTCGCTGGTCGCTGGTCGTTTTTTAAAGAGGTGAAAAATGACTGAGCATATTTTAGTTAAAGAATTTTTGAAGAATCATTCTTTGGTTGAGTCGAATATAAAATCGTTTAATGATTTTATTGAGAATAGGATGCAAGAGATTGTGACGGAGTTGTCTGATTCTTTGTCTACGGATGATTTTGAAATTAAGTTGGGGAAGATTCGTGTTGGGAAGCCCAATATTGTCGAGGCGGATGGTTCTTCGAGGTTGGTTATGCCGGCGGAGGTTAGACTTAGGAGCTTGACTTATTCGGCGCCGATTTGGATGGAGATGACGATTAATTATGGGGGGCAGGTTGAGACCGAGGATGTTCAGTTGGGGAGAATTCCGATTATGGTTAAGAGTGGAGTTTGTAATCTCAGTGGGATGAGCGACGAGGATTTAGTGAAGAATTATATTGATTCGAGAGATCATGGAGGTTATTTTTTGATTAATGGAAATGAGAGAGTGATGGTGATGGCGGAGGATTTGGCGTCGAATCAAACTTTTGTTGAATGGCAGAAAACAAGGAATAGGTTGATGCTGAGATTATTTTCGCAGAGAGGGGCGTATAAAATTCCGGTTTCTTTGGTTGAGAGTCCTTATGGAATTTTGGAGGTTTCGTTTTCGAGATTTAGGGATATTCCTGCGATTGTTTTATTGAAGGCGTTGGGTTTGATCAGCGACGCTGATATTGTGAAATTTATTGGGAAGCAGACGGATGGATTGGTTGTTAATCTTTATGAGTTTGCGGGGATTGGAAGTGTTAATGATGCGTTGATGTGGATTGCGGAGAAGAGTTCGTTGCAGGGGACGAATAAGGAAATGCTTGATAGAGTTAAGCAGAGAATTGATTCGTATTTTTTGCCACATATTGGTTTAGATAAGGCATCGAGGATGGAGAAGGCGAGGACACTTTGTAAGTTTATTAAGCAGTTTTATATTGCGAGGGAAAATCCGAGTGCGGCGATGACAGATAAGGACCATTACGCAAACAAGAGAGTGAGGTTGTCTGGGGATTTGTTGTCTGATTTATTTAGGGTTAATATTAATATTCTTTTGAGGGAGGTGCAGCACACTTTGCAGAAGACGATGAAAAGGAGGAAGTTTTATTCGATTAAGACGATTGCGAAGTCGACTTTGTTTACTCATCGAGTTGAATCGGCGATTGCGACTGGGTCGTGGATTGGTGAGAGGAGCGGGGTGACGCAGAATATGGATAAAAATAATTCGTTCGCGGTTATGTCGCAGTTACAGAGAGTTACTTCGACTTTGCCGGGTGAACAAGAAAATTTTGCGGCGAGGACTGTGCATCCGACGCATTATGGCAGGTTTTGTCCGATTGAGACGCCGGAGGGAACAGAGATTGGATTGAGAAAAAATTTGGCTTTGTTGGCGAGGATTTCTACGAGGACGACGATAGAGTATGAGAATGTTTTGAGGGTATTGAAGGATTCTGGGATGAGAGATGTGGAAGGGGCTGTTGATGTTTTTTATAACGGGAGGTTTATCGGGGCTGTTGATGATGTTGATGGATTTGTTGGGAAGGTTAGGAATTTTAGAAGAGAGGGAAGATTGCCGTTTGAGGTTTCGGTGAGGTTTGATAGATTTTTAGATACGGTTTTTATTAGTTCTGAAATTGGTCGTGTGATTCGGCCGTTGATTGTCGTCGAGGATGGAGTTTCGAGATTGAAGAATGAGCATTTAGAATTGGTTAAGAGCGGGGTTTTGACTTGGGAGGGTTTGTTTGAAAAGGGAATTTTGGAATATTTGGACGCGGCCGAAGAGGACGATTGTTATATTTGTTTGGATGAGAAAGATTTAACGAAGGAACATACGCATTTGGAAGTTGATGCTATAGATATTTTTGGAGTTAGTGTTTCGTTGATTCCGTTTGGCGACCATGACCCGCCGGCGCGAATGGTCAAGGGGGGTTCGAGGGCTTATAGACAGGGGCTTGGAATTTATGCTGGGAATTTTCCGGTGAGAATTGATACAGATGTTTCGCTTTTGCATTATCCGCAGAAGCCGTTGGTTAGAAGTTTTATTTATGATACTTTGGATGTGCATCCGGTTGGGCAGAATGTTGTTTTGGCTGTCATGCCTTATGAAGGTTACAATATGGAGGACGCTACTGTTTTGAATGGAGGTTCGGTTGATAGGGGATTTGGCAGGAGCTCGAGGTTTAGGCCGTATACTTCGGTTGAGTTAAATTATGCGGGTGGGCTTAAGGATGAGATTACTATTCCGAATAAAGATGTTTCTGGTTATAGACTTGAAGAGAATTATAGATTTTTGGAAGATGATGGAATTGTGTTTCCTGAGGCCGAGATGGTCGAGGGAGAAGTTGTTATTGGGAAGGTTAGTCCTCCTAAATTTTTGAGCGAGGCGCGTGAGATTTCTATTCAGACGAAAAAAGAGAATTCTTCAGCGATAAGGCAGGAAGAAACTGGAATTGTCGACGCTGTTTTTGTGACGCAGGATCAGGAGGGGAATATGGTTGTTCATGTGAGGACGAGAGAGTTGAGGATTCCCGAGATTGGTGATAAATTTTCGGTGCCTCATGGGCAAAAGGGTATACTTGGAATGATTGCGCCGGAGTGTGATGTTCCATTTACTATTAGTGGTATACGTCCGGATATTATGTTTAATCCGCATGGTATACCGTCGCGTATGACTGTCGGTTATTTGATGGATGTTTTGGCTGGGAAGGTTGCGGCTTTGTCGGGAAGAATTGTTGATGCTTCGGCTTTTTCTGGAGAGAAGATTGATAGTTTGGAAAATAATTTGAAGAAGCTTGGGTTTAGAGAGAATGGGAAAGAGGTTATGTATAATGGAATTACGGGACAGAGGATGCCGGTGAAGATTTTTATTGGTAATATGTTTTATTTGAAGTTGAAATATATGGTCGCGGACAAGATGCATTCGCGGGCGTCGGGGAAGATTGCGTTGTTGACGCGACAGCCGATTGAAGGTCGGGCACGAGGTGGAGCTTTGAGACTTGGAGAAATGGAGCAAGAGGCATTGGTCGGGCACGGAGCGTCGCTGTTATTGAAAGAGAGATATGATTCTGATAAGGTTGTGATAAATATTTGCACGAAGTGCGGGGCTATTGTTATCGATGACCAAATTCATAACAAGAAAGTTTGTTCGCTTTGTCATTCGAATCAGGTTGAGCCCGTCGAGGTTTCGTATGCGTTCAAGTTGTTGATTGAAGAGTTGCAGGGTTTGCATTTGTTAACTAAATTCGAACTCAAAAACAAGTACGAATGAAATCGGAAATTTCATTCGCGGCATTCGGCATTCGGCATTCGGCATTCGGAGGAGTTGGGCAACTTGATGTAACTTATAGTTTTGGAAATAATGGTACACGGACTAACATGGACGAACACGGATTTTGTTTGGGGGCGGTAAGATGAATAGGCCGGTGAAGAAGCAAGTTAAGGGAATGGAGTTTCAGTTGTTGAATCCGGAGCAGATTAAGAAATTATCGGTTGCGAAGATTGTGACGCCGGAACTTTATGATGTTGATGGATATCCTGTCGACGGTGGTTTGATGGATTTGCGACTTGGTGCGATTGACCCGGGAGTGAGGTGTCGGACTTGCGGAGGGCGGTTGAAAGAATGTCTTGGTCATCCTGGGATGATTGAGCTGGCGCGGCCGGTGATTCATATTAAGTATTTACCAATTATTGATTTGGTTTTGAGGTGCACTTGTGAGGCGTGTGGGAAAGTTTTGATTAAGGATGAGAAGGATTTGTCGAAGGGGTTAGTAATGAGAATTAAGAAGGCGAAGGACGGGAAGAGGTGTCCGCATTGTGGGATTATTCAGGAAAGGGTGAGGCTGGAGAAGCCGACGACTTTTAGGAGCGGGAGAAGGAGATTGTTTCCGTCGGAGATTAGAGAGAGATTGGTTAAGGTTAGTGATGGGGATTTGAAAATTCTTGGGATTAATGCTGCGACATTGAGACCGGAGAGTACGATTTTGACTTTGTTGTTGGTGCCGTCGGTAACTGTGCGACCGTCGATTACTTTGGAGTCGGGAGAGAGGTCAGAGGATGATTTGACTCATAAGTTGTCGGACATTATTAGGTCGAATCAGAGGTTGTGGGAGAATTTGAATGCGGGTGCGCCGGAAGTTATTATCGAGGACTTGTGGGATTTGTTGCAGTATCATGTTACGACTTTTTTTGATAATTCGATTGCGAAGATTCCGCCGGCGAGGCATAGGAGTGGGCAGCCATTGAAAACGATTACCGAGAGGATTAAGGGGAAGGAAGGTCGGATTAGGAAAAACTTGGCAGGGAAAAGAGTTAATTATTCTGCGAGGACGGTTATTTCGCCAGATCTTAATATGAAGTTGAATGAGGTTGGTATACCGATTGAAGTTGCGAAAATTTTGACGGTTGCGGAGAGGGTTACGAGTGTGAACATGAAGAGAATGAAGGCGTTGGTTGCTAAGACGAGTTATCCTGCCGCGAATTATATTATTCGGTCTGACGGGAAGAGGAAGAGGATTACTGATGATTTGAGAGAGGAATTGGTTGAAGAACTGGAGACGGGATATATTGTTGAGAGGCATCTTGTTGACGGAGATGTGGTTTTGTTTAACAGGCATCCTTCTTTGCATCGGGCTTCGTTGATGGCGCATTTTGTCAAGATAATTCCCGGGAGAACTTTTAGAATTCATCCGGCGACTTGTGGTCCTTATGGCGCGGATTTTGATGGCGACGAGATGAATATTCATGCGCCGCAAACTGAGGAGGCGAGGGCTGAAGCGAAGTTGTTGTTGAATGTAAATGCTAATTTGTTTTCTCCTAAAAATAATATGAATTTTATTGGGTGTGTTAAGGATGCTGTTTCTGGGAATTTTATTTTGAGTGAGTCGGAATTAAATAAAGAGGATGCGACGCAGTTATTGTATGAATCGGGTATCAAGGTTGGCGGTTTAAATAAGATGAATTCGGGAATAAGTATTTTTGAGAAGATTGTGCCGAAGGAAGTTGTGGGGATTGCGCATGGTATATCTTCTAAAAATGGTAAGTTTAATGCGACGAGCTTTAAAACTGGGCGGGGAGATGCTTTGAGGGCGGCGGATATAAAATTGGGTCGAGATGAAACTATGGAATTATTGAGACAGGTTTTTATGTTGGGGACGGTGTTTTTGTCGAGGACGGGGTTTACGCTTTCGGCTGATGATTTGAATGTTCCCGACGCCGTGAAGAAGAAAACGGAGAAGATTATAGAATCTGCTGAGTTGAAGACGAAAGAGATTATAGAAAATTATTATAATAAAAGTTTGGATTTGTTGCCGGGAAAGAGTGCGGAAGAAACAAGAGAGACAAAAATTTTGCAGGTGTTGAATGAAACGAGAACGGAGATCGGCGACGCGGTTAAGGAAGGTTTTCCTAAGGATAATTTGGCGAGTAAGATGATTGGTTCTGGGGCATCTGGTAGTATGTTGAATATTACACAGATTGCGTGTTCGGTTGGGCAACAGGTTTTGCATGGAAGGAGAATCGATTTTGGGTATACCGGTAGAACATTGTCGTTTTTCAGGAAGGATGATTTGTCGCCGAGGGCGCGCGGGTTTGTTTATAGTTCGTTGATGGATGGGTTTAGACCTGATGAATTTTTCTTTGGTGCGATGACTGGCAGAGATGGGTTAATGGATGTTGCGTTGAGGACGCCGAAGTCGGGTTATTTGTATAGAAGGTTGGCGAATGCGTTGCAAGATTTAGTTATGGCTTATGATGGGACGGTGAGGGATGCTTCTAATAATATTGTTCAGTTCGTGTATGGAGTTGATGGAGTTGACATTTCAGAGAGGCATAATAATAAGAAAGTTGCTCCGGGTGAAGCGATTGGTGTTGTAACTGCTCAGAGTTTTGGCGAGGCATCGACGCAAATGGTTTTGAATGTTTTCCATTCTGCTGGTGTTGCTGAGATGCAGGTTACGCAGGGATTGCCACGTATTATTGAAATTTTAGATGCGAGGAAATTGCCGAAAACACCGTCGATGGAAATTTGGTTGGATAAAGAACACAATAATGAGAAGGATGCGAGGGTTGTTGCGGAGAAAATCAAAGAGGTCAAGTTGAAGGAGGTTATTTCTGGCATTGGTATTGATTTTGGGACGAAGAAGATTAAAGTTAATATTGACGAGAAGGCTTTGAGGTCGGTGCATATTGGATTGGAAAAAGTTGTGGAGGTTTTGAAGATAAAGGGTTATAGTATGAAAAGATTGTCTGATGGGTTTGTGTTGGATATGACGAAGGAAGATTTTAAAACTATTTATAAAACAAAAGAGAAAATTAAGGAGGTTATTTTAACTGGAGTTAAAAAGATTTCTCAGGTTTTGGTTGTCAAGAGGGGGAAAGATTTTGTGATTTTGACGGCGGGTTCTAATCTTAAAGATGTGCTGGCGTTTAAGGGAGTTGATGGCAATAAGGTTTTGAGTAATGATATTCATGAGGTTGCGAGTGTTCTTGGGATTGAGGCGGCGCGACAATTGATAATTAATGAAATTAATAAAATAATTAGTTCGCAGGGGTTGGCGGTTGATGGTAAACATGCGATGTTGGTTGCGGATACGATGGTTAGTTCGGGGATAGTGAAAGGGATTACGAGAATGGGAATTATTTCTGACAAGAGTTCGATTTTGGCGAGGGCATCTTTTGAAACACCAGTCAAGCAATTTGTTCAAGCGACGAAAACCGGGAAGAAAGATAAATTAGCGTCGGTGATTGAGAATATTATTTTGAATCAGCCGGTTCCGGTTGGGACGGGATTGCCGGGGTTGTTGGTTAAGGTGACAGGAAGTTTGGCTAATAAAGTTAAGGAGAAAAAGAAATGAGTGTAAAAGATTTGGCGGAAGCGATGGAAAGGGGGAAAGTTTTTTTTGGGTTGAGGCAGGCGTTGAAGGGCGGGAAAAAGTTGAAAAATGTTTTTATTTGCAAAGATACTCGAGATGAAATTGTCGAGAAATTGGAGGCTGCGAAGATTGAATTTGATGTTTTGAAGTTGAAGGAAGACGTTGCCAAGGAATTAAATCTTGATTTTGAATGTGAAGTTTTTTCTGTTAGGAAATGATGGATTGTTATTTGTGTGTAACTTTTTGTATTGCTAAAGAAAAAGGAGTGTGGATGAACGCGGATTTTTTAGGAGGGGATTATAATGGCAGGGACGATTGACATGCAGTTGATGAGGTATATTAATTTGTTTGAGAGGACGACGCGAGTTCAGACGAAGCGGGTTTTTGTTTATAATAATCAAATTATTTTTGCGGTTCCGAGATTTAAAGTTTCTTTGGCTATCGGGAAAGGGGCGGTTAATGTAAAGAGATTGAATGAGATTTTGCGGAGGAAGATTAAAGTTGTTGCGATGCCGTTGGTGGATAGTTCCGAGGAGATTGGGAAATTTGTCGAGGATGTTGTTGCGCCGGTTGATTTTAATAAGATTGAAGTGAGGGGGGATTCGGTTGTTCTTACGGCTGGTAGGCAAAGCAAGGCGGCGTTGATTGGCCGAGGGCGATTGAGAGAAAAAGAATTGGGAGATGTTTTGAAAAATTTTTTTGGGATTGCGAAGTTGAAGATTGTGTAGGGAAATTTGTAGGATATATTGAAATGTTTCATCAAAAATTTTTGCTAAAAGTTTTTAAAGGGATTTTTCACTTGATATGATATGGGAATAATGAGCGGGCGGAAGTTGAAGAAGGATAGGAAAAAGTTTCGTGATAATAAGTTGCCGCATAAAAAGAAACGGCTTGGGATTAGTTTGAAATTTGACCCGATTGGGCGAGCGTCGCAGGCGAAGGGGATTGTTATAAAGAAAGTTCAGAAAGAGGCGAAGCAGCCGAACTCAGCTATGAGGAAATGTTGCAAGGTGCAGTTGATTAAGAACGGGAAAGAAGTTACGGCGTTTATTCCTGGGAACTTGGCGCAGACATTTATCGATGAGCACGACGAGGTTGTAGTTGAGAGGATTGGTGGAAAGCAGGGACGGACGAAAGGGGATTTGTCTGGGATTAGATTTCAAGTAATTAAAGTGAATGACCAGCCATTGGATAGATTGTGGATGGGGAAGATTGAGAAGGGGAGACGATGAAATTTCAGAGAAATTTCATTGCGCTTGTCGCTTGTCGCTTGTCGCTTGTCGCACGACTTGGGTTGCTTGGTGTGACTTGTGTAACTGGAGAAAAAATAGCACATAGACTAACACGGACTAACACGGATTTTTTATGGGAGTTGAGATGGTTAAGAGATAATAAGGATGGTTTTAATGGAAGGTATGATACGCTTGTGAGTGTTGAGTATATCGTCGGTGCTCCATTTAATAGGACAATTATTAGAGAGGAAGATAAAATGAAGGGTCAGCGAGAAATTTGTCTATATGGACAGTCTAATAAAATGAATTCTATGGTGTGTGGGAGGTCGGTTTTTTGATGGTAGAGATGAAAGTTTTTGGATTGTTTGATGCGTCAGAGGTTCGAGTTGAGGATCCGGGATTGAAGAAAGTTGTGAATTTGTCGCCGAAGTTGTTGTTGAAATCGCATGGGAGGATTAAGTGGGACCCGACGAGGGCGAAGGTTAATGTCGTCGAGAGATTGATTAATTTGTTGCAAGTGCCGGGAAGTCGAGGGAAGAAGCACAGGATTATTACGGGGTGGATTAGTGGGAAGCAGACGAGGTGCACGATGATTGTGATTGATGCGTTTAAGATTATAGAGAAGAGCACGGGGGAGAATCCGTTGAAGGTTTTTGTGAAGGCGATTGAGAATGCGGCGCCACGGGACGAGGTTACATCGATTGAATATGGGGGGGCGAAGTATCCGCAGGCGGTTGATGTTTCTCCGCGACGGAGATTGAATTTAGTTTTGAGATATTTTGTAAATGGGGCTTATGACAAGGCGTTTAATAAAAAGGCGACGATTGTCGAGGCGTTGGCGAAGGAGTTGATGCTGGCGGCGGCGAATTCTGGCGAGAGTTATGCGATTTCGAAGAGGAATGATTCGGAAAAGGCGGCTGATGCAGCAAGATAATTTTGATTTTCGCTGACTATTTCTTAGTAAAATTCTCCTTATGTATGTTAGTACACCACGAAAATTTTTACGCTGCGAAATTTATTGATATAAATTAAAATTGGTTAGTATAAATTTATTTCACCAAAGATTTTTAAACTGAATTTTTTATTTGTTAAGATGGCAGTTGATACGATGGCGAGAGTTAAGGAATTGCAGAATGAGCCGAAGCATATTCGGAATATTGCGATTTGCGCGCACATTGACCACGGGAAGACGACGTTTTCGGATAATCTTTTGGCGGGGGCTGGGATGATGTCGGAGGCGTTGGCGGGGAAGGCGCGGACTTTGGATTTTCACGAGGATGAGGCGGAGCGTGGGATTACGATTGATTCAGCGTCGGTGTCGATGGTCCATAAGTTTGAGGGGCAGGATTATTTGATTAATTTGATTGATACGCCTGGGCATGTTGATTTTGGCGGGGATGTTACGAGAGCGATGAGGGCGGTTGATGGCGCGATTGTTTTGTGTTGTGCGTCTGAGGGAATTATGCCGCAGACGGAGACGGTTTTGAGACAGGCGTTGAAGGAGAGGGTTAAGCCTATTTTGTTTATCAATAAAGTTGATAGGTTGATTCGTGAGGTTAAGTTGACGCCGGAGGAAATGCAGAAGAGATTTGTCGATATTATTAATTCGGTGAACAAGTTGATTGCGGAGATTGCGGAATCGGATTATAAGCAGAAGTGGCAAGTTGGCGTCGGTGATGGGTCGGTTGCGTTTGGGTCGGCGTTTCATAATTGGGCTTTGAGTATTCCATATATGAAGAAGAAAGGGATTTCGTTCAAGGAGATTATTGAAGCGTATGAGAAGGGTGGGGAGAATTATAAGGAGTTGGCGAAGAGGGCGCCGATTCATGAGGTTATTTTGAATATGGTTATTAGGAATCATCCGGACCCGGTTCAGGCGCAGGATTATAGGATTCCGAAAATTTGGCATGGCGATATTAATTCAGAGGTTGGGAAGGATTTGAGGAGTTGTAATATCGACGGTGAAGTTGCGTTTGTGCCGATTAAGATTGTGGTTGATCCGCACGCGGGGGAGGTTGCTTGTGGCAGATTGTTTGGAGGGAAAATTAAACAGGGTGATGAGTTGTATATGAATATTGCGGGGACGAAAGTTCGGGCGCAACAGGTTTCGATTTACAAAGGTGCGTCGAGAGTTCAGTTAGATGAGGTTGTTGCTGGGAATATTGTTGGGATTGTCGGGTTGAGAGATGTTGTCGTTGGCGAGACGATTTCGAGAAATCCGATTGAGCCGTTCGAGGCGATTAGTCATTTGTTTGAACCGGTTGTTACGAAGTCGATTGCGGCGAAGAGAACTGCAGATTTGCCGAAGCTGATTGAGATTTTGAGACAGGTTGGGAAAGAGGACCCGGGATTGAGGATTGAGATTAATGATGAGACGGGGGAGTCGTTGATTTCTGGGATGGGCGAGTTACATTTGGAAATTATTGAAAATCGAATTAAGACAGAGAAAGGGCTTGAGGTTGAGATGGGTCCGCCGATTGTTGTTTTTCGTGAGTCAGTTGTGAAGCCGAGTGGTGTTGCTGTCGGGAGAACGCCGAATAAGCATAATGATTTTTTTGTTACAGTTGAGCCGTTGGAGGAGTCGATTGTTGCGGCGATTGCCGACGGGATTTTGCCGAAGGGGAGGATGAAAAAGAAGGACAAGACTTTGGATGAGACACTGGTTAAACTTGGTATACCGAGGGATGAGGCGCAACAGTATAGGGATATTTACAAGGGTTCGATTTTTTTGGATAGGACGAAGGGGATTGTGCAGATTGGCGAAGTGATTGAGTTGTTGCTGGATGCGTTTGAGCAGGTTATGGATGCGGGGCCGTTGGCGAGGGAGCCGTGTCATAAGATGAAAGTTTCGGTTGTTGACATGAAGTTGCATGAGGACGCGATTCATCGTGGGCCGGCGCAAGTTTATCCGGCGGTTCGTGATGCGATTAAGGAAGCGTTTGCGAAGGCGACGCCTGTGATTTTTGAGCCGGTTCAGATTCACCAGATTGAAGCGCCGACGGATTTTATGGGGGCGGTGACGAGTTTGGTTTCGACGAAGAGGGGGACATTGGTTGATGTTCAGCAGGATGAGAGCGGGATTATAATTCGGGCTGAGCTCCCAGTTCAAGAGATGATTGGGTGGACTTCGGATTTGCGTTCAGCGACGGAGGGACGAGGAGTTTCATCATTGGTGTCGCAGTCGTTCAAGAGATTGCCGTCGGAGTTGCAGGCGAAAGTGATTAAGCAGATTAGAAGTCGGAAGGGGTTGGCGGAGAATCAATAAGGCCTAAGAGGATATCCTCTTTGGCTCTGTATCTCCTTGGTTAAGCGAAATCTACGATTTCGTATTTAGTGCGAAACAAAATTTTTCTATGGCGTCGTCCAACTTCGTCGGACAATCTGCGCCCAAAATTTTGTTTCGCGTGGGAGGGGACAGTGTTGTTAAATTTTTTTCGCGAGTGTTTCGCGCTTCGTGCGCGATTGTAATGTTAGGATAAGTTGGTGGTGAATTTTTTAAGAGTTGTCGTCGGATGATATGAAAGTTATGTGGTTTTCGATTGTCCGGTTTGTGATTGTAAATTTTATTTTTTATTTTTTAAAAATTTTTTTCACAACCGCAATCTTTAAAAACCTAAATTTTAATTAATATAATATGGCTAAAACAAAACCAGGAATTAATGTTGTCTTCGTCGGACATGTTGATCACGGGAAGTCGACTTGTGTTGGCAGACTTTTCTATGATAGTGGGATGGTTTCCGAACAGGAAATGAAAAAGTTCAAGGAAGAAGCGGAAAAGCATGGTAAGGCCGGATTTGAATTTGCGTATGTGATGGATAATCTTAAAGAGGAGCGGGAGAGAGGAGTTACTATTAACTTGTCTTACAAGAAAATTGTCACGAAGAATTTTGAGGTTACTATTATTGACGCGCCTGGGCACAAGGATTTTGTCAAGAATATGATTACTGGTGCTTCACAGGCAGATGCGGCGTTTTTAGTTGTAGCAGCTGATGGTGGTGTTCAACCACAAACTCGGGAGCATGTTTCTTTGCTTCGAACTATGGGAGTTAAGCAACTTGCAGTTCTTGTGAATAAGATGGATGTTGTTAATTATTCCGAAGAGAAGTTTAATGAGGTTAAGAAAAATGTTACTGATGTTATTAGCAAGGTAGGATACAAGGATGTGCCTTTTATTGCGGGTTCCGCTTTGAAGGGTGATAATATCGCTAAGAAATCTGATAAGATGGCTTGGTATACCGGTCCTACTGTTTTGGAACAGATTGATAAGTTCCCTGCACCTGAAAAACCGACGGGCTTACCAATGAGGATGCCGATTCAGGATGTCTATGAGATTACTGGAATTGGTACGGTTCCTGTAGGAAAGGTTGAGACTGGAATTATGAAAGTTGGGCAAAAAATTATTGTGATTCCAGGTCGGTCTGGGGCTGGTATTCAGGGTGAGGTTCGAAGTATTGAGGCTCACCATGAGCAGTTGAAAGAAGCTGAAGCTGGAGACAATGTTGGTGTTAACATTCGAGGCGTTGGCAAGAAAGATGTTGCTCGAGGGGATGTTATCTGTGATGCGGCTCATCCGGCAAGTATGGTCGAGGAGTTTGAGGCACAGATTGCTGTGATTAATCATCCGACTGTTATTGCAAAAGGGTATACACCAGTTTTCCATGTTCACACGGCTCAGGTTCCATGTCAATTCATTGAACTTAAGGCGAAGTTGGACCCAGCGACGGGACAGGTTTCACAACAGAATCCAGATTTTTTGAAAAATGGAGATGTTGCGATTGTTAGAGTTAAGCCGATTGGGAATCTTGTTTTGGAGTCTGCTGATAAGAATCCAAACATGTCGAGGTTCGCAATTCGAGATGCTGGGGTTACTGTTGCGGCGGGTGTTTGCAAAAGTCTCGTCGAGAAAAAAATATAATTTTTAGGAATTTATTTTTAATTCCTGTTTTGTTTTTTTTTGTTGTAAAGTATCTAAATTCTTAAAAAGTCTCTCTTTGTTTTTTTGTAATGGTTGTGATTAGGGGTTATACTGATTCGGATTATGATGGGGTTATAGGGTTGTGGACTTCTGTCGGTCTTTATATCCCTAGTTCTGACAAGAGAAGTTTGCTTCGGCAGAAGATTGAATTTTCTCCTGGGTCTATTATTTTGGCTGAGGATGATGAGAGAATTGTCGGGAGTGTGGCTGTGGTTTTGGACCCGTGGATGGCGACGATTTTTAGATTAGCTGTTAGTGAGGATTATAGAAATAAAGGGCTTGGCAGGGGGCTTGCTGTTCAGTTAATGGAAGAGGCAGAGAAGAGAGTCAGGGAAGTTGGAGCTGAGACAGTAGGATGTTATGTTGCCAAGGGGCGTGGAGCGTCACGAGAGAAAAGTGGTTATCGTTTTTTTGGGACTTATGATTGCTTGGAAAAAACTCTATCGCAATAATTCTTAAAAACTCTCTCTTCGTTTTTTTGTGATGGGAATTCAAGTGCGGGAGCGGACGGTTGAAGAGATTGTGGAGAAGTTGAAAGAGATGAATACGGCTTTGAATAAGATTATTTATTTGGAGTCGGCGGTGCGAGTGCCGGGGTTTAATTTTGAGATTAAGAGATTTTTGTGGGGGGAGTTGTGCGAGTTATATAAAGAGAGGAAGATGTTTGAGAAAGCGGCGAAGGCGATGGCGAACAGGGCAGGGATTGAGATTTCTTTTCGGGACAAGGTCGAGAGTTATTTGAGCGCGGCTGAGTTGTTTACGAAAGTTGGGAAGATTGACGACGCTGAGGAGATGTTTATTCGGGCGGGGCGGGAAGCTAATAATGTTGAAATGGCGAAAATAAAGTTGGCGAGAAAAAATATTTATTTTGTTTTGGCGAGAGATTTGGAGATGAGTGGGAAGAGGTTGGGGGCGGTGAAATTTTATGAGAAGTTGATTAAGATGAATTTGGATGAGATGGAAAAGAGTGAGATTAGGGAAAAATTGTTGAAGATGTATAAGGCATTAGGGATGTTTAGAGAGGCGCGGATGCTGGGTGATTAGTTAAGGTATTAGATATTAGTTTTTAGTTCGGATAAAATAAAATAAGAAAAATTATTCGAGGTCTTCTTCTAGGTCAACGTCTGGATTCATGTCCATATAGTCTGCGTTCAAATCAGTTTCTTCTTCGGGCATTTTGTTTTGGATTATTCCTCTTCATCTTCGAGTTCTTCTTCGTCATCAAACTCTTCATCTTCGAGGTCGCTGTCTTTTTTGTTTTCCATGTCCTCTTTATTTATTTTTTAGCGGATAAAATCTTTATAAATATTTGTGTGAAATTTTTTTGGTTTTGAAATATGGAAAAGGGTTTAAAGGGTTGGTTGTTGTTAATTGTTTATTGGAAAGATTTATAAGTTGAAATTTGCTGTGTTTTTCGTTAGGGATTACCTGCAGTTCATGATTATCATATTCACGGTTGGAAAGTTTAACTAGGTATATTTCTAATGAATTAAATATGGAGAATAAAATGGCAAAGAAAATTTGTAAAAATATCGTAGGTTGTTTTGTTTTAAGACGAGATGGCCAAGATTAGTCCGACGTCGATAAAGTATTCGATTATTGCTGATTTTGTGGCTGAGGGTCCGTTTCAAAAACCGGATGTTATTGGGGCTTTGTTTGGGCAGACCGAGGGTTTGCTTGGTTCTGATATGGAATTACGGGAGCTTCAGAAGGAAGGAAAGATTGGCCGCATCGAGGTTGATTTGAATTCTGAGAATGGGAAGACGACTGGTGAGATTGTGATTCCGACTGCTTTGGATAAGACAGAGACGACGATTATTGCTGCGGCTTTGGAGACGATTGACAAAATTGGTCCGACGGATGCGAAGATAACTATTCGAGATATTTCTGATGTTCGCGGTTCGAAACGTGATTATATTATGGAGCGGGCGAAGGCTTTGTTGGCTGGGATTAAGAATAAAGGAATGGATTCGACGGAGATGGGAGCTGAGTTGAGAGATTCGACGCGAGTTTCGAAGGTTGTAAGTTATGGTCCGGAAAGTTTGGCTGCTGGTCCTGATGTTGATTCGTCTGATGATATTATTGTTGTCGAGGGGCGAGCTGATGTTATCAATTTGTTGAAGTGTGGCATTAAGAATGTTATTGGAATGCAGGGGACTCGGTTTCCTAGAACAATCGCGACGTTGGGAGAGAGTAAGGAATTAACCTTGTTTGTCGACGGTGATAGGGGTGGAAAATTGATTGCACAGAATGTTTGTGATAATGCGAAGGTTGTTTATATCGCTGTTGCGCCTGATGGTAAGGAAGTCGAGGAGTTGGCCGGGAAGGAAATTTTACAGGCCCTTAGGAAAAAAGTTCCGACTCGGGTTTTTTTGAGTAAATCTGATTTCAGTTCGCAGATTGCAAATCGTAACTCTAATGAGAATGTTGTTCGGAGGAATTTGAGTGATGACGATATTGTCAAGTTGAGAGAGATTGCTTCTGAAATCAAGGGGCGGAATGTTCTTGTTGTTAACGAAGATTTGAAAGTTGTCGAGAATATTCCTGTTTCGAAACTTGATAGTGTTGATGCGAAGGACGCTTTTGTTTTGATGGTTTTGTCTGCGACCGATGTTGTCGTCGAGGCCGCTGAAAAACTTGGTTCGAGGGCGGTGGCGGCGAAGACGTTTGGCAAGGTTTCGTCAGATAGTGTTCAGTTAATTTCGCTTTAAAATTAATACCCTTGTTTGAGGGCTTTTTGTTTTTTGTTTTGATAAGTTTTATATACTTCTTTTTGTTTTGATAAGAATGTTGAAAAAGAAGGAGTCGCGACGTTTTGGTTGGAAGTTGGTTATTGTTTTGATTTTGTTGGCTGTTGTTTTGGCTGTTACGTGGTTTCGGTTTTTTAGTTATAAGAGTTGCGATAGTTGGAATTGTTTTAATGAGAATTTGAAAAATTGTGATAGGGTGAAGTTTGTTGGTGGAACGGATATGATTTTTGAGTATACAATTAAGGGGAGTTCTGACGCGGGGTGTGAAGTTGATGTCGAGTTGTTGGTGGGAGAGTTGAATAATCAAGATTCGATTAGGTTGGAGCATCAGACGATGAGTTGCGTGTTGCCCGACGGTGTTGTGATGATTCCAGAGAGTAATATCGGGAGATGTCATGGGATGTTGAAGGAGGGATTGCAGGATTTGGTGATTAAGAAGTTGCATACTTATCTTGTTCAGAATTTAGGGAAGATTAATTTGGATATTTTGGAGGCGGCGAGTTCTTGAATTATAATTCGAATTCGTTGATGAAGTTGATTATCGTTTTGTATTTTTCTAGGAACTGATGTCCTTTGTCGGTAAGGGAGATTGTTTTGTTTTCTTTGTGGTTATTTTCTTTTATGAGATTTTTGTTAAGTAGTTCAGAATAGTATTCCTTGAATCTTGTGGATGATATGTTTGATTGTCTTATTAGCGGGGTTATTTTTATGGAGTTGTGGTTTTTATAAATTATAGATAGGACGTCTTTTATTATTTCTAGTTTTCCTCTTTTTGTCATTTTAATCAGTCCCAGTATTTTTTATAACTCTGTATAAAACAAGCAAGAATACTAATGTTGATGCCAGGTAGATAAATAATTGGAAGCCCTGGAAAAATTTTGGGATTAAAGTGTCTATGATGTTAAGTACCCAGAACAAAGAAAGAAGAATGTAAGTCAGGTAAAGATGGTGTTTTCCTTTTCTGTTCTTTTTATATTGATAAGAGATTCGAATAATGAAAACGACGACGGCAAGAAGGAAAAGATTTAGTCCCAGATAAACTAGCGGGTTTCTTGACAAGACGCTTATTAGAGCGAGAGTTATGGCAAGAAAGTGTAATAAATAAATTTTGCGGGAATTGTTATTCCATTTTTGCATTACACTATAAAGAAGATAAAATATTGCCATCGAGCTGAAGTATACAAATAAAAGTTGAGTTGCTAGTCCTGTGATTCCAAATGTGATTGGAGAAAGTTCTAGTATTCCGTTGATATCAAAGTAAATAACTATAAATTTTATGAACCCTCTGAAGAAATAGGCGATTGCGAAAAATAGAAATGCTTGTCTGAAATATTTTATTCCTTTGTGTGAGCTTAATTCGTAAAGTTCTTTTGTGCCGAAATAAATTATTAAACTGCAGACGATTATTATGAACGAGTAAAAAAATTCTGCTCCTAATCCTAGTCCGAGCAGGCTGGTTAATTTTTCTCTTCCAATGCTTTTGAAAATAATTCTTCCCGTTGATATTGGCATTTTATCTTGTGTTGAGTGGGTGTGAGGATTTATAAAAATGATGGACGTGGAATTTAGAGAGATATGTTTAATAATTTAGATTCTATATCTTGTTATGAAAAAACGTTTATTTTTGTTGGTTGTTTTGTTGGTTGTCGCGTTGATTCTTTTTGCAAATTTGATTTTTCATTTGATTTATTTTGTCGAGTTTCATAAACATATAATTCCGCTTAGCGAGTTAGATAGGGAGCGAGTGGCGAGCATTCTTAACAAGAGTATCGGCGTTGGCGATTATAAGATAAATGGTTTTAATGTTTATTCGTCGAGGGGCAGAGTTAATGTCGAGGTGATAAATGGGAGTTTGAAGAAGCATTATATTTTGGATTTAAATGAGGAGAGAGTTGTGAAGAAAATATGAGCGGTTCCAAGAAGAAGTTTTTGCTGTTTCTTGTTTTTGTGGTTGTCTCAGTTGCCGTCGGTGTTTTGTCCGGATATTTTGGATTGAATTCTTCTTCGATAGATTTATTTGTTTCGCTGAATCCTTTTCTCGCGGGATTTTTGTATTCGCTGGCGTTTATCGTGCTTGCTTCTTTTTCGTTTTCGGTGAGTGTTATGACAGGATTGGGTGCGTTGATTTTTTCTCTTCCGGGTCTTGTTGTTTATGCGATGATTGGAATTCTCGGGAGTTCGATTGTTGATTTTTATATTGCGAGAAAACTTGGGAGAGAATATGTGCAGAATTATCTTAAACGGCGGGGTCGTGGTTTGGAAAAATTTGATGAGGTCGTCGAGAAAAGTCCTTTCAAGACAGTTTTTATTTTGAGCACGATATTTTTTGTTCCGCCGACGATTCCGAATTTTCTTGGGGGGATTATGAAAATTAATTTGAGAGATTATTTTCTTGCTACTTTTTTAGGGAATCTTCCGAATACTTTTTTTACGGCTTATTTGATTAATGGGATGATTTATTCAAATTATTTTCAAATATATTTTTCGATTGCTAGTTTGATTGTAATAACTGTTGTTGCTTTGTTTTTTTATCGAGGGGAAATTGGAGGAATTTTGAGGATTAGTTTTCCGAGAATTTTTGGGCGATTGGGGAATTCGGGGATTTGATGCGAGCTTGATTTTATTTGTGGATTTTAAATCCACATTGTTTAAAAATAGGAAACCGATGAGAGAATATGAAACCCGTGATTGTTCTTGATGATGTATGGAAAAGATATGACATGGGCAAGGCGGGCGGATTGACGGTTTTGAAGGAAATTGATTTGAAAGTCGAGAGGGGAGAGTTTGTCGCTGTCGTTGGTCCGAGCGGGAGTGGGAAAAGCACGATGGTAAATATGATTGGTGCTCTTGATGTTCCTTCTTATGGGACGATTTATCTTGATGATAAAGATATTGGTAAAATAAGCGAATCGTCTTTGGCGAAGTTGAGAAGTAAGAAAGTTGGATTTATTTTTCAGCAATTTAATTTGATACCTACTTTGAGTGCGCTTCAGAATGTGATGCTGCCGATGGAAATTGTTGATACTTCCGAGAAAATTGCGAGAGAGAGGGCGACGAAACTTTTGGTGAAATTAGGATTGGGAGACCGTCTTAATCATAAACCGAACGAGTTGTCTGGAGGGCAACAGCAAAGAGTTGCGATTGCGAGGAGTTTGGCGAATGACCCGGAAGTTATTTTGGCGGACGAGCCGACGGGAAATTTGGATAGCAAGACGGGAAAATTTGTGATGGATTTTCTTGGGAAATTAAATGGCGAGGGGAAAACGGTTGTTATTGTTACTCATGATTTGAACTTGGTCCAGTATGCCAAGAGAATTGTTTATGTGATGGACGGAAGGATTGAGAAAAATATTGAAAGTGGGGAGATGCGCAAGAGAAGATGAAAAGTAGATTTATTTTGATTTTAGTGATGTGTGTTTTTTTGACGAGCATTATTTCCGCAGAGGAGGTTTTGAATTATTCGTATAATTATGATTATGATGGTACTCAGATAACTCAGTTAAAGTACGAACCTTATCCTGTAAGTCCCGGGGAATATTTTGATGTTTGGGTTAAGGCGTCGTTGGGGAATTCGGTTGATTATGCGAAGTTTGAATTGATTGATAGTTTTCCGTTTAGCGTCGATGAAAATGAAAATCCTGTTAGAGAGTATAAGGACGCGAGTTCTTTTGAGGTTGTCATGCATTATAAGATTCGTGTGAGTAAGGATGCCGTTGAGGGGGAAAATGAATTTAAATTAAAATATATGAATAGCAAATTAAATTCAGGGGTTATTAGTTCTTTTCCGATAGAAGTTTCGAATGTGCAGACGGATTTTGATTTAGTTGTGCAGGAATCTTCTGGGACGGATGTTTCGATTGCGATTGCGAATACGGGCGTGAATACTGCGAATTCTTTGATAGTTAGAATTCCGGAGCAGGATAATTATAGAATTTCTGGAACTAATGGGCAGATGGTTGGGAATCTTGATTCTGGGGATTATACTATTGTTAGTTTTAGTTTGACGCAAGTTGGGAGAAGTCAGGGAAGTGATTTGCAGGTTCAGTTAGATTATACGGATAGCATTGGAGGAAGAAGGAGCGTTGTGAAAAATGTTCAGTTTATTTCGGCTTCTCCAATAAATATAACGGGGCAAGTTATTGGTGGAAATTTTCAAAGAGGTAATTTTACAACGACGCAACAGAGTAGTAGTATTTTCAAGAGTGTTTGGTTTTGGATAGTTGTTGTTTTGGTTGCGGGAGGAGGATATTGGTATCATAGTAAATATCCCGGGAAGATGAAGAAATTATTTTTGGGATTGAAATCGGGGTCGAAAAAGATTGAGGGTGGGAAAAATTCTAAGGGAGTTCCAGATTGGGTTTTAGCTGAAAGGAAGAGGAAGTAACCATGAAAACGAAAAAAGCGTTTCAACTTTCGCTTAATATGTTGATACATAGCAGACTGAGAAGTTATCTGACGATTATCGGGATTGTGATTGGAATTGCGGCGGTTGTTTCGATTGTTTCTGTTAGTCAGGGGGCGCAGCAGCAGTTGCAGGAAAGTTTAGGGAATTTAGGGGGGGATGTTTTGACGATTAGTCCCGGGGCTTCGCGGGCGATGGGTTCCGGGGGTGGGTTTCAGATTCGTGGCGGCGGCGGAGATTTTGGAAGTTCTTCGTCTTCGTCGGAGCAAAAAAATCTTACTGCGAAAGATGTGATTGTTTTGAAAGGGATTCAGAATATTGATTTTGTGATGGGGATGGTTTCTGGCAGGGCAGATGTGACTTATTTGAGTAAATCGTCGACGGTGAATATTGAGGGAGTTGATGCGGAAGTGTGGAAAGATTTTATCACGACGGGTTTGAGTTCGGGGAGATACTTGATGCAGGGAGATTCGAATTCGGTTGTTGTTGGTTATCGTGTTGCGAATTCTGTTTTTGATGGGATGCAAATAAATAGGCAGATTACGATAGAGGGGAAAATTTTCAAGATTGTCGGAGTACTGGAGCAGAGTGGGAGTGTTGATTCAAATATTTACATGCCGATTTTGATGGCGCGAGAGGTTATTGATAATGTTGGAGATGAAAAGTTTAATTCTATTTCTGTGAAGATAAAAGATGTGGATTTGACGAATGAGACGGTTGCTGAGATAACCCAGAAGTTGATGTTGTCTCGTGGGATTCTTCAGACGAAGAATATCGACTTTAGTGTTTCAAATCCTGCGGAAATTCAGGCGACGGTTAGTTCTTCACTTAATTCGATTGCGTTGTTTTTGGCGGCTATTGCGGCGATTTCGTTAATTGTCGGGGCGGTTGGTATAGCGAACACGATGTTTACTTCTGTGATGGAGAAGACGAGAGAGATTGGAATTTTGAAAGCGATTGGTGCGCAGAACAAGGATATACTTGTTATATTTTTGTTTAGTTCGGGTTTGCTGGGATTGATTGGCGGGATTGGCGGAATTGTCCTCGGTGTTTTTGGCGCGGGTCTTATTGGAAGTTTGGCGAGTGGTTCGTTTGGGAGATTGTCGTTTAGTTCTACTTATTTTAGTCCGACGCTGATAATCGGGGTGTTTTTGCTTTCAATATTTATAGGAATGATTGCGGGAGCGATACCGGCGTATAGAGCGTCGAGGTTGAAGCCGGTGGATGCGTTAATGAGATATGAGTGATTATAGGAAATGTTTAAATTGTTGATGATTATTTAATTATTATGTCTAATATAAGATTTGGTCCGACGGGGATTGGGTCGGTTGGTGATGCGGTTGCGAATTTGGAGATGTATCATAAGTTGGGTTTTCGGGCGGCGGAGGTTTTGTTTACTTATGGGATTTATATTAAAAAGAAAGAGGATGCTTTGAGAATTGGTCGGGTTGCGAAAAAGTTGGGGATTTATTTGTCGGTGCATGCGCCATATTGGATTAATTTGAATTCGAAGGAAGAGAAGAAGGTTGAGATGTCGAGGGCTCGGATTTTGAAATGTTGCGAGGTTGCGTCGTGGCTCGGGGCGAAGCGGGTTGTTTTTCATCCGGGATTTTATTCAAACTCAAAGAATTTGAATAAGGTGTCAGGTGTCAGGTGTCAGAATTCAGAATGGATGGAAGCGGATTTTCAGAAGATTAAGGAAGGGGTGGTTGAGATGATGGAAGTTGTGAAGGAAAATAAATGGGATGTTGAATTGTGTCCGGAGGTTATGGGGAAGGTGAATGTTTTTGGTTCGATTGACGAGGTTGGGCGATTGGTTCGCGAGACGGGTTGCGGGGTTTGTATTGATATTGCGCATGTTTTGGCTCGTTATAAAAATTATGAGTTTGAGAAAATTGAAGAGGTTTTCAAGTTGAAGAATTGGCACGTGCATTTTTCAGGGATTGAGTTTGGAGATAAGGGCGAGAAGAAACATTTGGTGACGCCTTTGTCTGAATGGAAGAAGGTGTTGGAATTTTTGTCTGGGTTAGATAAAGATGTTGTTTTGATATGTGAAAGTCCCGACGCTGTTGGAGATTCGGTTGTTGGGATGAGAGAGTGGGGGAGTTTGTAGTTATCTTTGTCGATCTTGGTATTGTGCTTCTATGAGGTATTTTTTTTCAAGGATGCTGATTTTTGTTTTTAATTCTTCGTACAATCTTGGCACAAAGTATTCTTTGATGGTTTCTAATTTTTCTTTTGCTGCTCCTAATTTGATAGATTCTTTAACTAATTCTTCGATGGTGCAGCTTTGTAAGAATTGATGGGCTCTGGCTATTGCTGAATCTATTCTGTCTGTTATTTTTTCATTAAGTTCTTCGTCTATTAAGTTCTTCGTCCATTACTCTTCTCTTCCGTTTTCTTTTTTCAGATCTTCTTCCTGTTGTTTTTCCTCGTCGAGCATTCGTTGTCGGAGTTCGGAAATTTTTTCGAGAATTCGTTTTGCTTTGTCGGGTTCGTCTCGCGCGGTGTTTAAGATGTAGAGGATTTTTCTAAGAATGTCGTCGTAGGATTCGCCTTTGTTTTGTCGGAGTTTTTCGATTCGGAGTTTTGTTTCTTCCAGAAGTTTTATGGTTGTGATTTTTTCTGTTATTTTTTTAATTGCCATTTTTGTTACTCTCATTTACGATATTCGGTATACGATGGTATACTATTTAAATCTTTTTGTCCTTTTAAAATTACAACAATGCTAAGGTTTAAATAGCTTTTATTTGTTGAGTGTTTAACTAAATTAGGATGGAAAAAATGAAAAGAAATTTGCTTTTAATTCCTTTTGTTGCAGTTCTAACTCTGATGGTTTTGAGTTTTGCTTCGGCTGGTCTTGCTAATGACGTCGCTGTAGAATTTAATAGCGTTGGGCTGGGGGCTTCGACCACAATGGTTGGTAATGTCGGCGATGTTGTTCCTGTGCGAGTAACATTTCGGGCTTGCGGCGATGAGAGCGATGTGAGAGTCAAGGTTTCTATGGAAGGTTATCGTGAGGATGTTTCCGCTTCGACTGACAGGTTTGATGTTGAAGGTGGCAATGTTTATACCAAACTTTTAAGCTTGAAGTTACCTTCTGATTCTGACGAATTGTCTGAGGAATATACTCTTTATGTTGAGATTGTTTCTAAGGATAAGAGAACGGAGCAGAAGTATACTGTTAGTATGCAGAGAGAATCTTATACTATTAAAGTTTTGACTGTTGATTATTCTTCGAGGGTTTCGGCTGGCGATGTTGTTCCGATTTCTGTTGTTGTTAAGAATAATGGTTATGACAGATTGGACGATGTTTATGTCCAGGTTTCGATTCCGGCCTTGGCGATTTCTTCGCGAGGGTATGTTGGGGATTTGATTCCTACGGAAGATTGTATCTTGTCTGAAGATGGTTACGATAATGTTGTTGTGAGCAATTGTGACGACGAAGATTCCATGGAGATAGTTGTTCCTTTGAGAGTTCCTGATAATGCCAAGGGTGGCGTTTATGAACTTGAAATTAGGGCTTACAACTACGATGCTGAGGCGATTGCCACTAAGTTAATTAGTGTTGGCGATTCGGCTTCGACTATGGTTTTGGCTGCTGCGAAGAATAAGGATTTGAATGCTGGAGAGACAGTGACTTATGATTTGGTTATTGTTAATTCTGCGGATAGCATTAAGGTTTTCAATATAGAGTCCGTTTCTGGCAATGTCTTAAGTGTTTCAGTTCCCTCAGTAGTTACTGTTGGCCCTGATTCGAGCGAGAGCGTTGTTATTAGCGTGACTGCGGCAGATGATGCTGAGATTGGAACTTATACTTTTTCTGTGGGCGTTAACGGTGAACAAACTGTTTTTGGCGCGAACGTCGTCGGCAAAAGTGTTTCGACTTCGGTTGTTGCTTTGACGGTAGTTCTTGTAATTGTCTTTGTTGTTCTCCTTATTGTTTTGGTTGTTCTTCTTACACGGAAGGAAAAGCCAATTGAAGAAGTAGAAACTTCATATTATTAATTTTAATTTTCCTCTTTAATTTTTTGAGGATTTTTGTTTTTCGAGAGAAAAACATTTAGGTGGAGGTAAGGAAGAAGATGAATATTTTTTTGCTTGATAAAAATTTGAGGAAGTGTGCGGCGTATCACAATGACAAGCATGTTGTGAAAATGATACTGGAAAGCGCGCAGATGCTTTGTTCGGCTCATTGGGTTTGTTGTGGTTCGGCGCCATATAAATTGACGCATGTTAATCATCCATGTTGCGTTTGGGTTCGGGAGAGTTTGGATAATTATGATTTTCTTTGTCGGCTTGGGTTGGCTCTTTGTAGTGAGTATACTTTGAGATATGGGAAAGTTCATAAGTCGCAGAAGGTTGTTGAGTGGTGTGTTGCGAATAAGCCGAAGGTTGCGAAGAAAGGTTTGACGAGGTTTGTTTTGGCGATGCCGGATGAGTATAAGGGTGATGATGTTGTGATGGCGTATCGTCGGTATTATGTTGGAGAGAAGAAAAGTTTTGCGAGGTATACGCGAAGGATGGTGCCGAGGTGGTTAATAGATGGTAGAAAGTAGAGGGTAGTGATTTGTCGAAGCTTTGCTTCGTTTATTTGTAGGATGGCTTTGCCGCCTTCACGCGAAGTGGGGGTTATATTTTGAGAGAAATAATTTTGCTTATATTTTCTTGCATGGATACGCCGTAGAGGTTTGAGGCTTCGGAGATTAGGGTGTCGTTGTGAGTGATGATTATGTATTGGCCGGATGTCATGTATTTTTTGATTAGGGCAGCTAGGAGTTCGGAGTTATGTTTGTCGAGGGCGGCGTCGATTTCGTCGAACACATAGAAGCAGTAGGGTCGGTATTCTTGAATTGCGAAGATTAGCGAGAGTGCGACCATTGTTTGTTCGCCGCCGGAGAGGGATTTGATGTCGAAGTATCGTCCTCTTGAAACTTTGATTAAAATATTTAGTCCGCCATCAAATGGGTCATTTTTGTTTTCGAGCTCGAGGAACACTTGCCCTTTGTGGGAAAGTTGGGTGAAATTTCTTGTGAAAAATTCGTTGATGGCGGTTAGGGTTGTCAAGAATGATTTCTTTTTTTTCTTGTCGATTTCAGTGATGATGGTTTTGATTTTTTCTTCTTCGGACTGGATTGTGGCGATTTTTTCTTGGATTAATTTTACTTGTTCCTCGACGGTGTCAAAAACTTCGAGGGCTCGCATGTTTACGCTGCCGAGTCTTGATATTTGGAATTGGGCTTTTTGGAGACGTTCTTTTATTTGGTCGATTGGCAATGGTAGAAGTTCTATTTGTTCGAATTCTGCAAGTTCTGTTTTTATTGAATCTATTTGCGCTGAGAGTTGCGCTCTTTGTATTTTGTTTTGATTTATTTTGTCTTCGAAGTTTTTGATTATGTGTTGTATTCCGATGACATCAGTTTCGATTGTTTTTTGCTGGTCTTGAGTTTCATTTCTTTCGTCGAAGAATCTTTGCGCTTTTTCGTATAATTTTTGTTCTTCAATTTCTTTTTTTCCTGCCTCTTTTTCTTTTTCCTTTATCGCGATTTCTATTTTTTTTAGTTCGATTTCGGATTCTTCGATATCTCTTTCTGTTGATTTGAGTTCCATTGACAACCGGTTTGTTTCTTTTTTCTTGATTATTATTTCGGTGTCGATGTCCATGTCGGTGAAGGAGATTTCTTGAAGAGCTAATTTTGTTTCATCGTATTTTTCTTCTATGTTTTTTAATTTTTCATATTCTGTTTTTATTGAATGAAATTTTTCGTTTAGGTATACCAATTCCTTTTTTGTTTCTTCTTGGTTTTTCGTGATTTTTTTTATTTGTTCTTTTTTCTCTTCGGAGTTTTTTAATTTTATTTGGTCAATGTCTAATTCGTTTAGTTTAATTCTTAGCGTCGATAATTTTTCTTTAAGGTCGGTTGCTTTCGTGCTGTCTTCAAGTTTTGTTCGGAGATTTTCTTCGATTTCTTTTTTTGTTGAGTCTATTTTCGCGTTCGCGTTTATCGAGATGTTGTGCTTGTGGTCTTCTCCTACGTTTTGTTTGCAGATTGGACAGAATTTGAGCTGGATTATGTCGTCTTTTAGTTTTTCTTCTCGTTTGATTGTTGTTTCTAAAATCGCGTTTCTTTTTTCTTTTTCGAGAATTTCTTTTTCTGATTTTAATATTTGCCCTATTGTTGTTTCGATTTTATTTTTGGTTTCTGTCTTGAGTTTTTCGTTTTCCTCGACGGATTTTGAGTATTTTATTTCGTAGAAGAGGGATGTGATTGTCTGTTCTATCAGTTGGATTTCTTTTGAAGATTCGATTAGGATTTTTTCTCTTTGTTGTTTTTGGTTTTCGGTTGTTGATAAATCGGATTTTAGGATGTAGAATTTTCTTCTTTCTTGTTCAAGTTTGTCTAATTGTTCTTGAAGAATTTTGTTTTGTTCTTGTTGTTTTTTTATTTCTGGGGAGGATGTTCGAATTTTTGATATTTCAATATTTAATTTTTCTATTTTGTTTTTGATGTTTCCTATTTTTTCTTTTCCTTGGTTGGTTCGGTTGTTGAAGTTTTCGTATCTTACGCCAAGTCCTGCAAGGTTGGCTTTGATGTCGGAAATTTCTCGATGGAGAGCTTCTTGTTCGTTGCTCGTCGATGATTGGATTTGCTTGTTGATGATGAGAATTTTATCTTGGAGTTTGTTGATCTGATTGTTTTTTTCGTTGATCGTTTTTTTGAGTTTTTCTATTTCTACATCGTAGTCTGTGATTGTTTTGTCGATTATTGAGGTTTCTTTTTCTTTTTCTGTTTTTGTTTTTGAGAGTAGGGTTGCTTTGCATTTTTTTATTGTTGTTTCGAGTTTTTGGTAAGAGATTGCTTCTTGTCTTTCTTTGTCGAGGTTTTTTAAATAGGAGCTTCGTTCTTTTAGGACGGCTGAGACTTCTTTTAGTTTTTCTTCGGTTTTTTCGAGTTCCCTTAAAGATTTTTGTTTTCGGGTTTCGTAGATTGAAATGCCGGCGACTTCCTCGATTATTTTTCGTCGGTCTTCTGGTGTTGATTTTACGAGGGACTGGATTTCGCCCTGGAGGACGATGTTGAATCCGTTTGGGTCGACGCCGGCTTGTGCCATTAGCTCGAGGATTTCTTGGCGGGTTTTTGTTTCGTTATTTATTTTGTAAATTGATTGGCCGGTTTTTCGGACGATTCTTTTTATTGTGATTTCTTGTGTATCAACGCCGAATGTTTTGTCTGAGTTGTCGAAGACGAGTTCGACTATTGCTTCGGCTGAGCCCTTGTAAGTTTTGTTTCCTGAGAAGAGAAGGTTTGCGGCTTTTGTTGCGCGGATTGATTTTATTGAGAGTCGGCCGAGAACAAAACAAAGTGCGTCGGTGATATTTGATTTTCCAGAGCCGTTTGGTCCGACGATTACGTTCATTGCGTTTTCGAATGGGATTTCGGTTTTTCGTGCGAAGGATTTGAATCCGTGCATCACTATCTTTTTTATGTAGGTCATTTTCTAGTTAGTAGTAATTAGTTGGTAGTTGGTAGTAAAGTTGGTTTTTAAGGATTTATGCGGATTGGATAGTTTTTTAAATATATTTGTTGTGTAATTGTATGGAAAAATTGCATCCTGGTGCAAGATGGTTGTTTAGGATTGGAGGGTATGTTGGGGCGTTTGTTTTTATGATGTTTTTGGGTTGGGTTTTGTTTCCGGTTATTGGAGTTCTTGGTGCGTTGATATTTGGGGCTGAGGCGATTGTGGCGATTGTGTTTATTGGCTTTATTGTTTATGTTGTTTTGATAATTATTGTTGCTGAGGTTTATGCGAGGATGGCTTATGATAGATGGTTTTATGAGTTTACGTCGACGAACTTGAAGATAGAGAGGGGTATTATTTGGAAGAAATATTCTAATGTTCCTTATGAGCGGGTGCAGAATGTTGATATTCATCGAGGGATTATAGCGAGGATGTGTGGGTTTTCAACGGTTGCGATTCAGACGGCTGGATTTTCTTATAGTCCGAGGGGGCGAGGTGCTGGGGCGGAGGGTTCTTTGCCTGCTGTGTCGGTTGAGAAAGCGGAGAAGATTAGAGATTTTTTAATGGGGAAGATTGGTTCGAAGCATGAGGGCGGGCAGGGTTTGTGATGAGAGGTGGCTTATTAATATTTTTTATTTTGAGTATTCTTGTTTCTATAACTTTTTCAAGTGCAGATTCTATTAATTCTTCTGAATGGGAGTTACATGATTCAGAATGTTCAGATGTGATGTCTCAAATATTTATTGTTAAAGAAAATACATTTAAGGAGGGAAATAAAATTTATGTTGAAATAGGAAGGGGATCAAAAAACCTTTCATTAGTGGGTTTTGATTTTTCTAGTAATTTAGGATTTATTACAATGGAATATGATATTCCTCAATTAAATGAACGAAAGAACTTTGTTTTAGATGTCAAGGGGTCTAAAATTACTTCTTTATATATTACTCCAGTTGTTGAGGTAAATGGCGAAGAAAGGCTTTGTTGGAATTATTCGAAAATAGATTTTGAAGATGATGTTTGTACTGATTCTGATGGAGGAATAAACTTTTTTGTAAAAGGATATACCTATGGAGGTTTATATGGGTTTGTGGATAATTATACAATTGATGAGTTCTATGATTTTTGTATTCAATTAGACGAGAATGGGGATTATCCTTGGTTACATACATCTTATGAATCTTATATTGAAAACCGATCTTGGAATAGTTATGAAGTAGAGAAATGCGAAACCAATTGTGGAATTTATGAATTTTCTTGTAAAGACAATATGGAGCATGTATACACAGATCTCTTTAAATGTTTAAATGGTTGTGAAGATGGTGCCTGTATCCAGTCATCTAAAGAAAATCAAACAATAATTAATCAAGAATCTATACTTTTCGAAACGTTATGCGAAAAGGGTTGTGCTATTAATGGAGAATGCGTTGATTATGGGAAAATTAACGAAACAATTTATTGTGATAAAAATGGAAAAATATTTCAGATAAGAGAACCAAAAGATTCTTGTTTTGAAAATTACGAATGTTCGCTTGGAGAGTGTATTGATGGAGCTTGTAAGAACCATGGTTTTTTTAAAAGAATTTTATTATGGATAGAAGGATTGTTTGGGGAAGATTGATTTCTAAAGTAAAGTTTTCTGTTTTGGCTGGTGGAGTTTTTCTGAGTTTTATTCAAAAGATTTAAATAGTATTTTTGCTGTGAGGTGGTATGGTTGATTTTGCCGAGTTTAAGAGATTTTTTTTATTTAATTTGATTGGTGCGTTAATTATTTCTGCCTTGGTTGCTGTTGTTACGGTTCTTATTG
>Ga0268276_1000211_pt1 | contig 70684 bp, 56 predicted proteins | sample saktaG_4_FD_190145 | JGI IMG/M metagenome (GOLD analysis project Ga0268276, IMG submission 190145) | Saline water microbial communities from Sakinaw Lake, British Columbia, Canada - sak_2010_1_5_45m | ecosystem: Environmental > Aquatic > Non-marine Saline and Alkaline > Saline ... | reverse complement strand
CCTGGCATTTGTCATTGCAATACGGTTTAGTTTCCACCCCGAGGAGAGTATTGGTAATGCTGGCCACTACCGGCTTGGTACTCAGCCAATCCCAATCATAAGCAAAGGCGTCCAAAAGCTGACCGCTGGCACTGCATTCATCAGGCGCGGAATATGGCGCGGCCCAGTATTCAACTTTTTCTTTTTCCTGCTCCGACATATATTCTACCGGTGCGGTTTCCACGCGGTCTATTTTGCATTCTTCAGGATCATCTTTTGTTTTAAATATCCAACTAAAAGCGTCATATTGTCCGCTCGCGCCAATTTCAAATGATGACACAAAAGCGCACTGCGGATCCGGGGCTAGATATTCGTTTTCTGTTTGAATTGTTTCCAGTTCTGCCTCGTCAGTAATCACAGCATTATTTTCTTTTAAATTAACACAGGCAAACTGGATATTTTCGTCATCCTGACAATTCGGAGTTTTAGAAATTTCAGCAAAAGAAACAATTATACCGGCCGCCTGGTCATAACAGCCGCAGAGATAATCAAGGTTTTTGTCTTCCGCTCCCACAGCTGAATAACCGCCGCTCACATCCGCTTTGCCGTCGGCGTCATCGTCTTTTCTATTGCCGCAGTCTCCGCCGGGCGCGTTCCCGGTGCTATAATTCAGACCGGTCAAATTAACTCCGCTGTAACTTTTTACTCCATTCGTCACAACCATGCGATAATAAGTATTTGGCTCCATTTTATTCGGATGAAGAGAAATTTTCAATTCATGAATTGACGTGCCGTAATATGGATTCTCCACTTCCTGATAATCAATCTTGCTTTGATCCAGACCAAAATCAGTCAAAACTACGCAATCTGACGAATAGCACGAATAAAGCTTGACTGTTTCCGGCATGAAGCTGTCCTTGTCCATGAAAGTATTAAAATTCGCGCCAATACTGGCATTAATACAGGCAAAATTGCAATTAGGATAATAGGAAATTATTTTCGGGTCAGCAAATTTAACTTTCAAAAAACCTTTTTTATATAAACTGTCAAATGTATCTTTTAATGGATCATCTTGTGTCAACTCAGCTTCAGCCGCTATTTCCATTGGTTTGCCCGGAGGAGTTTCAAATGTCTGCCCCTGTCCGAGCTCTGACAAAGACTTCAACTGAAAATACCCCGAACTGCTGATAAATTCTTTAGGAGCTTGGCAAATCAGGCCATCCGCTGGCTCAAAACAAGCATAGCCGGCAAATTCTGCTTTCTGCTTGTCTATGTCTTTGACCATATCCCACTGCCAATCCTTGTCGCTAAGACCGATTTCCTGGCACTGGTATTGGCCGGAAACAGTATATTTTTGCTTGCCGTCAATAGTTTTAATCAATCCGACCAGCGGACTCATTAGCAATTTATCCGGCACGCAATTCTCGCTTTTGGTTTTAAATTTCCAAGTGTAATCATTGAGCATATTGACATAGCCCTCGAAAAAATCGCTGTAAGCGCTCACGCCGCCAGTACCGCCTTTTATTGTCACTTGATACCAAGTGTTTTCGTGTAGATTATGATTGCCTTCCTGCACGATAGAAGGAACCAAGTCATTTCCTTCGTTTAATAGTGAAGAATCCAAGCTGAATGCTGTCACCTGGTCTCCAATACAAAAACAATTATCTTTATTTATTTCCGGATCGCAAGTTTCATTACCCGGCTGTCCGTCAATATAGCAAGACAAATTAAGGTTAGTTAAATTAAAATCATTGGAATGCGCGTTGGTTATTGTCCGCGAAACGCAGTCATTTGGATTGCAAATATCAAAATTACATTCCCCGCCTTGAGTATTTAAGCATCTTTTTATTATAATATTATTTTGAAAACTATTTGCCTCGGGATCAGTCTTCATTATCATGTTGAAAGTAGCTGAAATAAGGCCGTTCGGACAGGCGTTAGTAGTATTTTTAAATGGCGACGGCGACTGCGTATACTGTCCCGGCCAACAGCTCCTCTCAATCACTCGCGGATAAGTCGGCAAGGGGCCAGTACTCATCATCCACATGTATTCGGATGGCTCATAGCCAACCTCCACCGTACAAGTACCAACCGTCTGACAAACGCCGGTAGAACAACATTCTTCGCCCTCTGCGCAAGAGTTGGCGCTACAACTGCCTACAGTAAATGAAACTGAATTACTCTGTTTTTGATCACTTTTCACAAAAACACCGCCGGACAAAGCTTTCTCCGGCACTACCGCATTTTCAATCAATATGGCCGACCAATCGCCAAAGCTGGTCGCGATCCCCGGATCCGGAACCTTTGCGCATTGGCAAGTTTCATCCTCGTCTATGTCGCACGGAGCCACGCCATCCGGACAATTGATCTTTGGCCCGCCGGTTTTGGAAAAATACACCTCACCTTCATTACCAAAATATTCGCCTTTAAAATCCACGCCAATGCCTTCAGGGCCATTATTCGGATCAAGGAGACAAAGCCCTGGACCAGGAGGCCCTTCCACAATTTCATAATCATACGGATCGGTGACCAAACCCTGAGAAGTATATAAAACTATTTTGTATTCATCGCTGTAAGCGCTCTCATCGGACAAAGCAGGGCTCGCAAAAGTGTTTAATATTGTTTCCGGAATTTTTATGACAACCTCACTGTCAGACCAGCTTTCCGGTCCGCAGCCAATCGCCGTAATCCAATCGTAATTGTCGCCGCCAATTAATCGATGAATCTCCACGTGTCCTGTATCATTACCAAAATATTGTCCTGAAATAGTAATCAATTGCCCGATTGGCGCGGGCGCCGGCTCCACCATGTCAATTTTTGGCAGATTTTCTGATGGCACTATTTCAAATCGCACTGGATTGCTATACAGATTTTTGCAAAGGCAATCAGCTATATTTTCTGGTGTTTGCTCGCAAACTGCTTTAGTTGTTTTATCCAAGCATTGTGGGCCTTTATCAATTACTGTATTTTTTTTGCCTTTTTCTAATAACGGAATCTGCAGACTCAAAATTGTTTCCGGACTCCAAGCAAATCCAGCCCCCTGCAAAAAGTTAATGCCCCCGAGAAATGCGGCATCGTCATCATCTTTCTGGCCGAAATTATTGCCGCCAACTCTTACTAAATTATTTACCGCCCCTTTATCGCAATGAACTTCAGGTGTCGGTTGACAGCCCTGTAGTGTGACAGAACACAAACCAGGATAATTAATATTTGAATCAACAATAAAATCGCCTACCCAGCCGTCGTCATCATCAGTCGTGTCTTCATTATTTAAATAATTAACAACCTTAATTGGGCCGGTAATCGCCTGCGCCGGCACTTTGGCAATTATTTGATAATTATTCCAAGCTGAACTAGCCTGACAGCCAAGCTCAGCCGGAATATAAGCTCCGCCCGGTCCGGTAAAATAAACCTTGCTGCTATCCGGGTCATAATTCAGAAACCCAGCACCAACAATAGAAACCATATTCCCCGGTCCGCCGGTTTTTGGCGCGACATCGGCAATCACCGGTTCAGTGGCGCAAAAACCAAGGCAAGCCGCGCCATCGCAGTCACTGTCAGTTTCGCAGGCGTTGGCTTCTTCATTGTCACAATTTTTCACACAAATTCCCGCGCATTCATCGTCACTACTACAGACCTCTCCGTCGCACTTGCCGCAATCCGGATGATCCTTGCTACAAACAGGCAGACCATCCTGATCAAAACAATATTCCGGCAAAACTGAAACCTGAATTGTTTTCTCTCCCTTGTGGTCGTTAATATCCTCCACCTCGGCTTTCAGGCTGTGTTTGCCAATCTCCACGCCATCGGTGTCCCAGATGAAAAAACTGGAATATTCTAGCGGCGATTGACCGTCTGGAGGCGTGTCAATATCATAATAGGCGCCGTCAACAAACAAGCTGACATTACTCACTCCACCATCGTCAGTCGCATTAGTGTTTACTTCAACATCAGCATTCTGGCTGACCGAGGTTGTGGGCGCTGTAAAATATACCTCCGGCGACTTGGTGTCAATTAATTCGCCACTGGTAAAGCTAGTGGAACACAAACTGCCGAGCGAACATGAGAGCCCCAGATCGCCGGCCAATGTTTTCACACCACCAGATTTCAGAGTTACTTTATAGGCGGTATTTTTATCAAAACAGAATAAATCCTGATTTGGTTCGGGACAAGCCACGCTCGGAGTAAAAGTAACTTTTTGTTTATTGACCGCGTCAACTTCCAGGTTGCCTTCGACGGCGATTTCTTCACTTTCCACAAAACCTTCATATTCAACATTCAAATTAATATAATCAAATTTAAGACAATTACCGCCCGTCCTGTACCAGGAAATATAAAACTCGCCATTGTCAGCATTTTCATAGCAAGTCGCCGGCACATCTACCTCGTTAATGCCCGGTGGCGGCAACCAATCAGTTTTTATCGCTGTTGAAACATCTCCGTTTATTTCATCGCCGCATTTAATAGTCATCTTCGCGTTGCTACCAGAATTAGCACTCTCAAAAATCAATTTAGCGGCCAAGGGTTCGGCGCTACCTATTTCCGTAATGTCAAAAAACACTTTCATCGGCGTGGCACCCAGATACTCATTACTACAAACCACCCATGTATTATTCCATATGTTATCGTCCTTTATTATATCGCTCAAAATTGTTTCGCCGTTGCCATTGTCTTCCTGGACTTCATAAGGTTCCAAGTTTTCATTCAACACGCCCTTTTCGCCCTGCTTAGTAATTGTAATATTATCAGCAGTAACCGAGTCAGGATTAACTGCTTTGGAAAAAATCATCTTTACTTTAACATTTCTGATTGGTACATTGCCCTGCGGCGATACTGTCTTGACAATGAATGAAATCCCCGGCGGACTCGGAATATAGCCCCCAGGAGTATACTCGCCAGTTCCGCCGCCGTCGGTTGCCTCAGACAATTTGGTTAGAACAAATGAAGTGATGGCATAAGCGGAAAAAATAATCACCAGTCCTATGAGACCATTGATCAACCACTTTTTGGCAGTAGTGACTTTTTCGGCATCGCCACCAGCTGTCATGTACAAAAATCCGGCGTATAAAACTATTACCAGTCCTATCACACCGATAAATCCCAAAAATATTTTTATAATTTTCCCGATCGTTACTTTTAAATCCTGATTGCCAAGGCCGGATGCAGTCCCCACTTGATCAAGGCCGGCAACTGCTCCGTTGTCAGCAAAACTAATTCCGATAGAAAACAAAAATACGCCGGTAATGAGGAGAATCATCATCAGACTAAAAATTTTCCAATATTTTTTGCTCGGTCTGACCAGCATGGACAGTCAAGTTATATTTTAAATCAAGATAAATTTACAAATTTCTACAAATGTTACTAATGAACCGGCACGGAAAGCTTCAATAATTCGTAAATTCGTATTTTCGAACTCTTATGTAAATTTGTCTTTCGGTTTATTTTCAATTAATCTTTTAAAACTCTAATGCTCTGGCACACTACACTCAGTTTTGTCTTCTCCGACCAAATTGAACTCCCCCTTTTGTGGACAACAGGAAGTACCAGGGCCACCAATACTTGAACATATGCTCTCAGCAACTCCCCCAGTATCTTTTGTCGGGCTATAACAATTCATTCGTGTATCTTTTACTTCTGATTTAATAACCGGCGCGTAAATCGGAATCATGGGACTGGCTTCATCATATTCAGCAAAAGGTCCATGGCTAATGGATATTTGGGTAGCCAGAGGCTGAATCATCCCCCCGGCATCAAGATATTCTCCCATGTTGGGATCATACCAGCGACTAAAATCTGACTCATCAGAATTCTTGCCGAGAAGCTCAACCTCGGTATCAACCGAATAAGCGTCCAAATCTTCATTAAAATTCGCTGTAATCAATATTTGTAAATCCTCAATATTTTCAGTCTTATTATCCGGCAAAACATTTTCGAGAAATGGCGGAGTCAGGTCGAGCGTCTTGCCGGTTAAAAAATCCCAAAAATAATTATCTATTTGAGCTACTTTGTCGTCGGCGTCGGCATTGATATTGCCTGGGCCCTCGGCTTTGTCATTGGCATTGCCGTCAAGAGAATTGCCACCCATGTCCATGATGCCCGTGCCGGGTAGAGCCACGCCCTCGCCGACTAATTTCGCCGCTAGAATTTTGGTAACCAAAGTGGCGTCAGTAGGCAAGCAAAAGGCCGGCTCGCCGCAGGAATTTTTCGCGCCGCCGGCGCACTCGGTGCCTGAAATAAACTGAATGGTTTTATATTTATTGATGCCGACTTTCCACTTGCCCGGCAAATGGTTGGTCGAACAATCGCCAATATTTCCGTTCAAAGAAATAATTTGCGCTTCATTATCTTCATCCCCTCCTTTGCACCCTTGCGTCTGGGTCAAGGGCGGAATTACCGGTTCATTAAAATAAACATAAACACCTTGATTTAAATAGACTTTGTGATCGCAATCCACTTTGGAACAGCCGATTTCTTTTGGCGAACATTTACAGCCAGCCGGATTACTGACCGGATAGCTGACATCAGCCGGCAAAACCGCGCTGATTTTCGGCGGAGTCAAGTCAAGCATGGTGCTGGTGGTAAACCGCCACTTGTAATCAGGATTTTCCGATGTAAATACTGTTTGCGCCGGATTATTTTCTTTTTTAATGCCATTTTTCAAATAAACAATATAAGCCATATCTTCTTCAGGACTACCCAGATGATCTTTTTTGCTATCGCCATAAGGATTGAAAATAATGGTCTGATGATCTTCAGTCAAAATTGCGTAACCAGGAACCAATTTTAAATCATCGTTTATATCCTTAACGTCTGACGCAAGGCAAGTAATCTCAGCCGGATTATCATAATTTTCCGCAATCATATCCGAGCATTTGAAAACGCGGAAAGCATCTGCTTTCAAAGCGCCGCAATTTGCCAGCTTCGAACCGTCCGGCATATCAGGGCAAAGTCCATTAACATCCATGTCAATAACCGAACTCGGCAGAACCGGTGTTTTGAAAGTAACAAGAATCATAGTATTGCGCGGCACGCCGGTTTGTTCCGGCGCCGGATAATGGCTTTGGATCACATCGCCAAAAGCGCCATTGGACAATCCATATCCGCCGCCAAGAAAACCCGCTTTTTGATATACGGTTCCCGCCGGACTCATTTCCTGGCCGGAAAACATTTTCAATAAAAATGCTGTAATGGAATAAGCGGAAAATATTATCGCAAGACCAATGACAGCATTTATCAGCCACTTTTTGGCTTTAGTGACTTTTTCAGGATCACCGCCGGCCGTCATGTACAAAAATCCGGCATATAAAACAATACAAATAGCGATAATACCAATCACGCTTAAAAATATTTTTATGATATTGCCGATTATTACCCGTAAATCCTGTTTTACCATTCCCGCTTCCTGCGCCACAATATCAAGATTGGCCGCGGCATCATTGCTCTGCGCATGCGCAATAACCGGAACAAACAAAAAAACTGCCAATATAAATACAAAACAACCGGCAGTTATTTTTGTGGCTAACTGAAATGAGTTTTTGCGAAAAATCATTGTCCCCTCTGCGTTTGACAACCAGTCAGCTCTCTCAGGCGCCAAAACGCTATTATTCTTTTATTTTTGTTTAAGCTGACAAAACCTCTTTTACAATGGCGGAAACTGCCGCGCCATCTGCCTGTCCTTTTAGTTCGGACATAACTGCGGACATTGCTTTGCCAAAGTTGGCTCTGTCTTCTTCAGTAAGTGCTGCTATTATCCTTTCAACTTTTGCTTTTAAATCTCCTGTGGATAATTCGGCAGGTAAATATTTTTGCAGAACTTTGATTTCTGAAAGTTCTTGGGTCTGTAAATCCGGCCTCGATCCCTGCGCGTACGCTTCTGCAGAATCTTTTCTTTTTTTGATTTCACTTCTAATTACGGCAATAATATCCGCTTCCTGCAATTCTTTTTTTAATTCAATGGACTTATTTTTGAGCGCAGCTCGAAGCATTCTGAGAACAGCAAGACCAGCCTCATTTTTTGTTTTCATGGCTTCGATAAAATCTTGGTCAATGCGTTTTGCCAATTCCATATTCATTATACTATAGTTTTAAAAAATAAAAAACTTTTTACCTGCGCCTGCCTTTTTTCGGTTCTTCTTCAGGCAATCGCCCAGTTTTTTTCAGGTATTCTCTTTTGCTTTTGTACACCTTGCGAGCCAATGTTTCCGTTTGCCGTCGATTGCGACTAACCGGCTTTTTTTTGTAGCTCTTTTTTTTGAAATCCAAAATAGTACCGCTTTGCATCATCTTGCGATTAAATCGTCGGACAAAAGATTCAAAAGTTTCTCCTTTTTTTCTTTTTGCTTCTACTACCATGTTGTAACCCCTTTCTTATTTTTTAAACTCGTGAAATGTGAGATTTGAAATTTAAATATCACTTCTCACTTCCGGCCCATACACTCCTTAATATTAAACGAATTTAAGCTAAAAGTCAAGCTTGTTTTTCTTTGAGTCTTTTTCGGAGTTCTTTTATAACTTTACTAATATTTACGACTTCCTGTATCCCGCTGTCAAGGTCGCGCAATAATATTGTCCCCTCGACTACTTCTTTCTGACCGAGGATTACTACGAACTTTGCTCCCAGCTTGATGGCTGAATCCAATTGCGCTTTTAGACTACTTTTGGAAAAATTAGCTTTGACGCTAAAGTCTTCTTTGCGCAGTTCCTCAAAAAAGGCAAATGCTCTCTGCCTAGCCTGCTCCCCAATCTGGGCGAGAAAAACATCAGGCGCCGGTGGCAATGGAATTTCAATTTTCCGCGTCTTTATCTGATTCACCACGCGCTCGAGCCCCATGCTAAAGCCGGCTGCAGGCATCTCGGGTCCGCCAAGCATTTCCGTCAAATAATCATAACGCCCGCCGCCGACCAAAGTAACTTTTTCCTGATCCTCGCCGCCCACCGGATCAATTTCAAAAACTGTTTTTGTGTAATAATCATATGTCCGGACCAAATTTGAATCCAAGCGGTAGGAAATTTTTGATTCATCTAAATATTCCAACACTCGAAATAAATGATTTCTGCAATCGTCGCACAGCCAATCCACAGTTTGCGGAGCCTCTTCCTTTAATCGCACACACTTACTATTGGTGCAGGTCAAAAATCGCGACGGATCCTTGGTTGCCCGTTTGCGGCAGTCGGGACAGAGAGCGCCGCGCTTTGCTTTCAAATAACCGCCTAGCGCTTTGTTGTATTCCAGACGACACACCAGACAGCCAACGCTATTCAATCGCACCTCTGATTCTAATTTAAAATTTTTCAATAACGAACAAGCGATAATAATCAGCTCTGAGTCAATGGCCGCACTTTTGTCTCCGAGAATTTCAAAATTGACTTGGGTAAATTCCCTCAGCTTATTTGTTTCAATTTTTCCTTGCCGAAAAACCGGCCCCCATGAATAAAATTTCAAAGGCATGGTTTGGCCGGACATATTGTGCTGGATAAAAGACCGGGCGACTGATGAAGTAAATTCTGGCCGCAAAATTAATTTTTGCCCGCGGTCGATAAAATAAAAAGCGTCTTTTTCCAATGTTCCGCTTTGTTTAAATAATGTGTGATTAAACAGCTCATACTTTTCAATAAGCGGCGTGGACATTCTTTTAAAACTATAATCATTAATCACCGCTCTGATTTTTTTCTCCATATACAGCCAGTATTTTTCATCAGCCGGCAAAACATCTCTCATACCGTCAACCGAAGCAGGCGTTTTTATTTTTTTAATTTCTTCTTGTGGTTGTTCTTCTTTTTTGCGTCGAGGCATAAGTTAAAAGTTAAAAGGTAAAAGTTAAAAGTAATGAAGGGTGGGAAAAGGGAAAAGATGAAAGTGAAAGAGAAAAACAAAAAGGGAAAAATTAAAAGGGAAAATCGAAATTCAGTTTAGTCAATTAACTTAATTAACCTAATTAACTGAGCTTACTCAAATTATGCGTCCCGTGCTACACGCTACGCGCTATGCGACTCTACGCGCCATAATCAACTGCTGAAAAATGCGTAAACCGCCAGAACGGCCAACCACGAAGCCAGACTCTGCCGACAATAAGATCGCGAAAAACCGGTCCAAAACTTCGCGAGTCCAGACTGAATTCGCGATTATCGCCAAGAACATAATATTCATCAGGCCCGAGCGTCCATGATTTGTTGCCAACTGTTTTAACTCCGTCCGGAATATATTTTTCATCCAGCATAAACTTGGTCATGCCGACTTTGTTTGGATAAATATAGATTTGATTATCAACCATTTCCACTTTTTCGCCCGGTAAACCAATCACACGTTTAATAAAATATTGCGACGGATCTTTTGGATATTTAAAAACAACTATGTCCCCGCGATCTGCTTCTGAAAAACGATAACTGATTTCATCAATAATCAAATATTCATGATCATAAAAGCTCGGCTCCATTGACGCACCCTTGACATAAAAAGGTTGAATCAAAAAATATCTGACCGGAATTATGATCGCGAGCGACACGCAGACAACTTTCAAAAGATCCCAAAAAAACTGGATCGTCTTTTGAACCGGCGTTAAAGTTTTTTCATATATTTCCTTGTCGACAAAACCCATTTTTTTTTGCGGCAAAACTATCTGTACTTACCGCCAATTATAAAATTACTTATCCACTTTTCATGAACTATTAACAATAACTTCTAAAACAGCATATCATAAAATTGAGAACTAGTAAACTGGCCCAACCCGAGCCATCCGCCCGCCTTGCCATAAGCTGTTTTTTCTTGTACAATCAACTTCAGAAAGTGCTTTGTTTTTATTTGTAAATTAATTTGACCAAAAAAACTCGTTTTCAATTGACAGCTAACTAGCTATGGACAATTATCCCAAAAACAGCAACCCCATAATAGATCCCCGTATCAATCTGCTCAACCGACAAGACAACCAATATCCCCGGGGAAAAAAAATTTTTAAGGTCAGCAAATTTATTCTTTATCTGCTGATCGTTTTGATAATCGCTTTTCTGGTCTTTTCATATCAAGTGCTGTTTACCAATAATAGCGTATCGGAAATATTCAGCGGAAAAATAAATATATTCAAGCAACTAAACACTCTGGCGCGAGAAGGGAGTAGATTGCAAGGCGAAAATGAAGATCGCATCAATATCCTGCTACTCGGCATGGGCGGCGCCGGACATGAGGGACCATATTTAACAGATACGATAATTCTTGTCAGTATCAAGCCGTCAACAAAAAAAATAGCCATGATCTCTATTCCACGAGACCTGCTGGTGGAAATCCCCGGCTATGGCTGGTGGAAAGTTAACAATGCCAATGCTTTTGGCGAACAAAAAAGTCCGAGCCACGGAGCCGAACTGGCAAAAACAACTTTGCAACAAACTTTTGACCAACCAATTGATTATTATGTCAGAGTTGACTTTTCCGGCTTTGAAAAAATCATTGACGATCTCGGCGGCCTGAAAATTTTTGTTGATAATGGCTTTACTGATTATCAATATCCAACTGAAGATTTTAAATATCAAGTTGTTTCTTTTGAACAAGGCTGGCAAACAATGGATGGCGACAGTGCGTTGAAATTTTCCCGGTCGAGGCATGGCAACAATGGCGAAGCGTCCGATTTTGCCAGGAGCCAGCGCCAGCAGAAAATTTTGCAAGCATTAAAAGACCGCGTTTTTTCCTACAGCTTTTTGCTAAGTCCAAGCAAAATCAACAAACTAACAAAAGAATTATCCAATCATTTAAAAACAGATATGGAGCCGTGGGAAGTGGTCATCCTAGCCAAACTCATGGAAAAAGTTGACACAGAAAACATCATCACTAAAGTCTTAGATGATAGCCCAGGAGGACTGCTGTATGCAAGTATTGTCAACGACGCTTATGTTCTCCAGCCAAAAGGCGATGACTTTGCCCAAATAAAATATCTTATTGATAATGCATTTAAAACCCAAGAAACGCTGGAAGAAAAGAAAACTGTTTTTGCGGAAATATTAAACGGCACGGAAACACCGGGACTCGCGTCAACAAGCGCGCAGGAATTAAAGCTAATCGGCTATCGAATTAATAAGATCGGCAACGCGCCGGAACAAAATTATTTAAATACAAAAATATATAAATTATCCGCGAAAAACTTAGAACAAGAAATTACCTTGCTCGAAACAAAATACAAAACATCGGTTGAAACCAGCCAAATCCCGGACTGGGCAAATGAGATTACCGCGCCGGAAACTGATTTCCTTATTATTCTCGGACAGGCCGCAAGAGAGTGAGAGGTGAGAGATGAGTAAATTACAAATTACAAACGACAAATTACAAACAATAAAACGAAAATCACAAATCACAAACGCGAAAAAGTAGTGAGGCGTGAGAAGTGAAATGTGAAATAGAGAGAAAAGATAGTAACCCCAATTTCTAGTTTCTAATTTCAGGTTTGCTTTATGAAAACAATAATTCAAAACTATCCGATTGCCGTGATCATCGGTCGAACCAATGTCGGTAAATCAACTCTTTTCAATAAACTGACTGACAATCAGCGGGCTTTGGTTTCCTCGATCGCCGGCACCACCAGAGACAAGCGATACGGCCAATGCCTGTGGCAAGGAAAAACATTTTTACTCGCCGACACCGCCGGCCTTGACGTGGAATCAGAACAAGACATTGACGAGAGAGCGGTCAAGCAGGCAATAAGCGGCATGGAAGAAGCAGACCTGGTATTATTTATGGTAGACGCGCGCGACGGCGTCATGCCGCAGGACAAGGAATATAGCCGTTTGATAGAAAAATCCGGCAAACCAACTATTCTGGTAGTCAATAAAGTGGATTCGCAAAGGCTAATGAAAAATCTACCTGAATTTTATCAGCTTGGATTTAAAGATATGGAAGCCGTCTCTGCCAAAACCGGCGCCGGCACCGGCGATCTATTGGAAACGATTCATGAAAAATTTAAAAGTAAACTTGCCAAACAAAAAAATCCTGCGCCAACGACGCCGACAACAAATATCAAAACAGCAATCATCGGCAAGCCGAATGTTGGCAAATCATCATTATTAAATAAATTGATCGGAGAAGACAAAGTCATTGTTTCCGCCATCCCCCACACTACCCGCGACAGCCAGGATATAACAATCGCTTATGCGAGAGATGATTCACCTCTCGCCACCAAGTACTCCCTTACTTTCATCGACACTGCCGGAATAATCAAACGAAGGAAAATCAGCGACAAATTGCAAGAAATGAGTATTGAGCAGAGCTTTTATAACTTGCGCAATAGCGACCTGGCGCTTCTGGTAATTGACGCTTCTGAACCAATAACTGTGCAGGACAAAGTTTTGGCCGGTGAAATTATTGAAGCCAGTAAATCCATGATTTTTGTTGTGAATAAATGGGATCTGGTCGAAAATAAAAGCACAAAAAGCGACAAAGAATATATTAATTTTCTACATGGCCATTTTCCATTTTTAATCTGGGCGCCGGTAATATTTGTTTCTGCCAAAACCGGGTTCAAAGTCCCGCGACTAATTGAAACGGCAATTGAAATATATGAGAATCAACACAAAGAAATATCATCTACGCAGCTACATGAATTTTTACAGCATTTATTAAAGAAAAAAGCACCGCCAATTAGTAAAGGAACAAAGCGCCCATTCATGCACAGCATCAAACAAACCAATACTGATCCGCTCAGTTTTGAAATAATCGCCTCGCAAGCAGAAAACATCCCTACTTTTTACCGCCGATTCATTATCAGTAAACTGCGAGAATATTTTAACTTTGCGGGTTGTGGCATCAAACTAGTGATCACTAGTGATACAAAATAGCGCTATTCATGACAAACATATGAAGCTCATCATCGGACTTGGAAATTTTGAAAAAAAATATTTCAATACCCGCCACAATATCGGCTTTGCCATGCTTGATTATATTTTTGATGAATATCTGAAGGCCGAGGGCTTTTCCGATTGGAGTGAAAACAAAAAATTTCAGGCCATAATTTCCGAAGGAAATTTAAATGGCGAAAAAATCATTCTTGCCAAACCAACGACTTATATGAATAATTCTGGGAGCGCGGTCCAAGCATTAATTTCATTTTATAAAATTAATCCAAAAGATTTAATAGTTATTCATGATGAAATTGATTTAAGTTTTGGCAATTACAAAATTCAAACTGACAAATCCAGCGCCGGCCACCGCGGCATTGATTCTATTATTGGAAGAATCGGCACGCAGGAATTTACCCGCGTCAGGATCGGCATTGGCAAAGAGGATCGGAAAAAACAAGGCGACACAGCCGATTTTGTTTTGAATAGGTTTAATTTATTTGAAAAACTTAAACTCAAAGAATTAAAAAAGAAAATTCTGCAAGACGTCAAGAATGAATTGAAAATTTAATTAGCAAAAAATTTATAAAAAAAAGACCCCGTCGATTGCTCGACGGGGGTTTTGTTCGATTTACGTACCGGCTAGCGCCGGCGACCTCCTCGCGAACCGCGAGACGATCTGCCTGCTCCGACCGCCGGCGCAGAACGCCCTCGACCGGATCCACGCACACTAGCGCCCTTTGCCTTGCCGGACGAGCGCTTCTTGCTCGACTTCGCAGCCGGCCGCGAATGCGACCTTGCCCGCGAATGCGCACTGTAGTTCGTGCCACGGCTACGGTGCTGACTGCTCCGAAACTTCGGCTTGCCCTGCACCCGTATCCGCGTAGCGGCTGAATGGTGCTGGGTTTTTCCCTGATACGTGGCTTTACCCTTGGACTTGGCTTTGCCCTTGGGCTTGGCTTTGCCTTGATACGTGGCTTTGCCCTTGGGCTTGGCTTTGCCAGAATTTACCTTGTGCTTCTGGTGGCTCGAGTGAGCCGCCGTCTGCTTGTGGTGAGCGCCGTGATTGCCGTGCCCCTTCCACTGAACTCCCCAGTGATGGGGGTGGGCGTAGGACTGATGCGGCCGATGACGCCAGTACCACGGATGCACCCAATAGCTGTGTCCGCCGTACGAGTAGGAATGGTACCGGTGATAGCCGTTGTGATACCAGAAGAACGGCCAGCCGGAATAGTAGATGTACGACCCGACATAGAATCTGGGCCAGGCATCCACATACACCACGGTAGTCGGCTCTTCAAAGTAGTAGCCGTTCCACCCCTCGCACTGCTCCCAGCAGTCACACTCTTCCTCTTCCCGGTTGGAACACTGTTCCCAGCAAGGACATTCTTGCTCGCTCTCGCCAGCCTCGACAGCCGAGTCAGAGTCTCCAGCGGAGCCCTCTTCCTGATCCCATGACGACTCATAGTCGCCGTAGGACTGCCCGCTGGCGAACGAACTGAACGCGAACATCATCGCGAACACAAAATAACAAAGAACTGTTCTCATTTTCTCACCTCCGTGTTGTTGTTTCAAACTCTATACTTCATTCTAAGTTTAGCACAAAAGAAAAAATTTGTCAAGGGTGGCAAATGTCCAGATTACTCGCATATCAACTTCGAATCTGTATATAGATTTGTAGATCTGTACCCTTTAAAAAAAATGGAGCCCCGTCGGTATGAACGACAGGGCTCCGTTGAGAACTAGTAGCGATACGCCCAGCGGGCGCGATGGGCGCGATGGGTACGGTGGGGACGATGAGTGCAATGGGCGCGGTGGGCGCGATACTTGCAGTTCAAGGATCGGTAACTACGGTGCGACCGGTAAGAAGAACGGCAGTAATCGCCGTCGTAGTAGTAACCGTAGGAACACGCCGGTCGCCGGTAGGAGGCGTCATCGTACGTGTAACCGTACGTGCCGCAGCAGCCACCGAGGCCCAGAATTACCAGAGCGAAAAGAACAACGATCAAAAGGACTTTCTTCATGACGATCTCCTTTTTCCCCGCCCATGGCGGGGATCTTTGTGGATTTTCCTTCTTCAAGTTTGCTTCAGAGTCCGACAGTGCTCATGTCGCAGAGCAGATCCAGTCCCGGTGTTTGTCCCAGGAAACCACCGCCGGCAACTATGCACGCCTGCAGTTTTTCCGTGTAGAAGGCATTCCCCTCCATTCCGGGAATCACGCAGATGACGGAATTTCCGCTGCCTTTCAACAGTTGCCCCTGTCCGGGAAACTCCTTGCAGAGCTTTTCCAGGCTGTCGAGGCGGACGTTGTTGTAGTGGAATGTTGCGCCTTGCTCCGACGCCTCGCTGGCCTTGCTCATCTGATCTCCGGCATCCACCGCGCCGAATCCTTCCGTTGCGGTGACCACGACACCAGTGCCGAAATCGCCGACGACCGACTTCTCCGCCAATGCCGTCGCCGTCTCGATCTGCTCGACCGTCGCGCTACCACACCGACCCGTCACTTCCCGCTTGATCTCGTCCAGCCTACGTAACGTGATTGCACCGAAACACACCACGAGCGCATACACCACTATGCCACAAAGCATCACCACTGATTTCGTCGACATGTTCCTTTCTCCTTCCTCCGCCGCAGGCGAAGAGTTTTGGTTACTTCTTCATTTCACTCACAAACCGCACAAGATATGCAATCCTCCATACCGCACCGGCATTCCTCCTTCCCGTTCACAGGCAGCCCACTTTTCATCGAAGCCGTTCCCAGCCGCCTTGGGAATGACGCAAATCTCCACATGGCCATTGGTAGACACTGTCGACCAAATCTCGCCCTGAACTCTTTCGCAGTCTTTCGCCTGCGCCGGTGTCAGCCTCTCTATCGGAACCGCGGCCATCAGACGCGCGCCATGCGCCATCGGGACCTCCTTGACGTCGCCCAGCGACGGCTCCTTCACCTTCTCGAACACCGCTGGCCGCCCAGTGGTTTCTTCGTCCGGTCCGAGCAGGCAAAAGAAAAACATCGCAACAATCGCCACAAAAATTCCGCCAACTACGATACCAAGTGGTCTCATCGCTTCCTCCTTAAAATGTTAACTTCAAAGCTCAAAGCTAAAAACCAACATTCAAATTGATTTGCAACTTTCAACTATTAAAATACTTGATTTACGTGATTTATTACGTGATATTACATGATAATCACGAACAATATCTTGGCGCGAAGCTATCACCTCTCATTACGTAGCCATCACGTAAACCACGTCTTTTATAAAAAAACAGCTGACCCGCACAATCAAGCTTACCAGCTCAAGTTCCTTCAGTAAACTGACTGAACTTGACTTGCGGTTACTCCACAGCATAGGAGGGGACACTGCTTTTCTCCACTGGCAAGCATGATTTCACGGACCAGCTTGTATAATATGATACAGAATTGCTGATCAAACTTGTTTCATCCAGATTTTATATTATCCCCGATTAAGTTGTCAAGGATTTCTCATGTAATTAACCATTTCATTATATCATATTTTTGACAAAAAGTCAATAGGCGATTAATAATTCAAAATGCTTTGGCTTAAATTAAACAAAAACGCCCCGCTTTGGCGGGGCAGTTTATTAAATGCTTTGGGCTAGAGCCCACATGGAAAGAACAGAACAAAGCGGCACGAAAAAATTGTCCCAATTCACGCACCAGAACTCAACCAGTGTTGCCACCAGACAGCCGGAGGCAATTACGTTCCAAGGAACAATATAACCAGCTAAATTACAAAAAACCACAGCTGAGAGCAGACCGAAAAAGAAAAAAGAAATTGAGCCAATCATGGTTTTCCTGCCAAATGTCAGCATCTCGCGCGTGGCCGAATCAACCAGCCCGTTAAAGCCGGTTTCTTTCCACTCTTTGCCGATCAGCCGCGCCATTGGATCGCCCACCGCCAGGAACATGGCCGCGGCAATCATAATGAACTTCGGCAAGCCGCAAAACAGATACAGGCTGACAATGATCAACCCGGCATAAATAAAATGGCTGGAAGTGCTAAGATGATTTCTTTCTTTTTCACGGAGCGCATTAAAAAACAATTGGCCGGTGAAAGCCCGAATGACTGCCTTCATCCAACGGACATTTCTGGCTCTGCCGTAGTCAAAAGCCAGAAAAACCAGACCGAAAACAATAAGTCCAAGCAGAGCAGAACTGTCTGCCAGATGAAAAATTATCGCTGCGCCGGAAATGCTAAGCACGTGCCATATCCCTCGAACTAGCTCTTTACGCTTCAATATCTGTTCAAAGAACATGATTACCTCCTTGGTGAATTATTCTAATTGTTCTATTTGAACTTTCCGAAAACCAGTGTTATCATAACATAATGCAAAAGAAGGGCAAGACACCGTAAATACAGACGCAAAATTTTACGTCTCTACTCATCACCTATGTCACTGAAATTCCACGTCGCGTTTTCGCAAATAAATCGGATCGGCGCGAAAAAATTCACTTTACTTAAAAATTATTTTTCCACTCTGGAACAAGCCTGGAATGCTTCTTGTTTCGAATTAATTGAAGCCGGCATTGAACACGGTCTGGCCGAAGAAATTGTTCTGCGCAGAAAAAATATTAATCCTGATGAAGAACTTGAAAAACTTCAAAAAGAAAATATCAGCGCCGTGGCTCTTGACGATGAGCATTATCCTAAATTATTAAAACAAACTTACTCGCCCCCTTTCCTTTTATATTACAAAGGCGATTTAAATAATATTCACGAACAATCACTCGCAGTGGTCGGCTCGCGCAACATTACCAATTACGGCAAACAAATAACTCCACAGATCGTAGAACAATTACTCGGCCAGAACATCTTAATTGTTAGCGGGCTGGCGCTCGGCGTTGATTCACTCGCCCACTTAACTTGCGTTCGTAACAAAAAACCAACTGTCGCCGTGCTTGGTTCCGGTCTCGACAAACAAAATATTTATCCGTCAATCAATCGCTCGCTCGCCGGGGAAATTCTTGCTAACGGCGGGCTTCTGGTTTCTGAATTTCCGGTCGGCATGATGCCGCTCCGCCACAATTTTCCCGCGCGCAACCGAGTTATTTCGGGCTTATGCCTTGGAACCTTAGTCATTGAAGCCGGCGAATCATCGGGCGCGCTCATTACCGCGCATTTTGCTCTGGAACAAAACCGCGAAGTGTTCGCCATCCCAGGATCCATCAATCTGCCAATGTCAATCGGCACAAATAATTTGATCAAACGCGGCGCCAAGCTGGTAATGTCGGCTGAAGATATTTTTGAAGAACTTAATTTAAAACAGCTAAAACAATTTCAAACCGCGGAACAAACAATTCCTGATTCGCCGGAAGAGGGCGCAATTATTAAACATTTAAAAACAGAACCGCTTCACATAAACGAAATTGTTAAATTAAGCGACTTAACAATGCAGGAAGTTAATTCAACGCTGATGATGTTAGAAATGAAGGGGAAGGTTAGAAATTTGGGAAATAATTCCTATATCGCGGCAGGGTGAAGTTCAAAATCCAAAGCACAAAACCCAAAGTAAATTCTAAATTTAAAATTCTAAATTCCAAGGTCTTCCTTGATATTTTAAATTTTTGGCTTTAAATTTCCCTTGCATTTTGAATTTTGGGCTTTGGGTTTTAAAACAAAAAAGGCTTCTGAATTCGATCAGTTGCCTTTTGTTGTAGTTATTCCACCCGCAATGCATCCCCGATTTCAACCGCCGCAACGAGAGTTGCGCAGCGATAATCAATGGACATGATGCAACCGACTGCGGTTCCGAAATTGGAAACAGTTTGCGAAACACCGAACCGATATACATCCGAACCAAGGCCGGCAAGAACGGCCAATACAAACAAAACGATTGCTGTTTTTTTCATGGCTTTTCCTCCACGGTCAGATTTTTGACTTTTCTTCCCGAATCGTCAAATTCAACAACCACAACATTCCCCTTTTTCAACTTCTTGCACCGCGCCATCATTTCTCCGTCTTCGAGCAAAAGCATGAACGGAGCACCGGTTTCATCCTCGTTTTCATCAGGATGAAGATGCAAAACACCGAACATTTCATTGTTCACACAATATCTAACTTTCATGACGCCCTCCCATTATTTCAATTGTTAAACAACAGACATAAAACAATATCACTCTAAATATATTTTGTCAATATCTTGCATTTCGCAAGTAAATTTAGTATATTAGTAAAATAAAACTGATAATAGTTAATACCTGATTTACAAATTTATACTGATATACTGACTGAATCTAGTTATTCAGTATCTCATGTAAAAGTCACGTATGTCATGTATTACTCTAATCTTCCTATGAACTTCCAATTATATAAACAATATTTAGAGGCTGAACAATATCTCGAATCCATCGGCAACATGAGCAATGTTAATTTTTTCGAAGGAACGTCCAATCCGGAGCACCATTTCGCGCGCGCCAAATATCTTTTGAAATTGGCCGGAAATCCTGACAAAGGCCTGAAAATAATTCATGTGGCCGGCACCAGCGGCAAGGGCTCGGTCGTGAATTATATTTATAACATTTTGCAAAAAGCGGGTTATAAAGTCGGGGCCCACTTCTCCCCTTTTATTTCCGTGTCCACGGAAAAAGCGCAAATCAACGGCCGCTTCATTTCCGCAAAAAATTTCATTGAGCTGGTGGAACAAATAAAACCGATCATGCAAAAATGCCATGAAACTTTTGATACGCCGAGTTATTTTGAATGCTGGCTATTAATTGCCCTGCTCTATTTCAAAAAACAAAAATGCGATTACGTCGTGCTTGAAACCGGCTGTGGCGGGCGCTATGACGCCACGAACGCTGTTCAAAAAACACTTGTTTCAGTTATCACCAATATCGGCCTTGATCACATGCATATACTCGGGAACACGATAAAACAAATCGCTTATGAAAAAGCCGGCATCATCCGCCGGCGCGGAAAAGTTTTTACGGCCGCGCAAAAACCGGCGGCGCTGAAAGTTATTCAAGATACGTGCGACAAATTATTTGCTGACCTTACAATCGTGATTAACAGTCAAAAAACAAAAAATCAAAAAAACGAAAAACCAAGCCGGCTCGATCAACCAATCAACCAATCAACCAATCAACTTTTAGCCGCTGAAGTCGCCGAACACTTGGAAATTTCTCATAAAGACATTGAACGCGGCATTGAACAAGTTAATCCCCTGCCGGCGCGCCTCGAAATCATCCGGCATAATCCTTTAGTTATTCTCGACGGCGCGCATAATCCTGACAAACTTGACTATTTGGCAGAAAAAATTAAAAATCTGAAATTCAAAAAGCTCCACTTAATCTGCGCTTTGGGTCAGCACAAAAAACCAAAAAATTGTTTTAAAGAATTAATTAAACAAACCGATTCTCTGTATACAACTCGTTCGCTTTTGGCTTTCAGGAAGTTCATTGATCCCATTGTGGTTGCCAAAGAGTTGAAAAAAATAAAACAAATTCCAACACAAATTTTTCTCGATCCGCAAGATGCGCTGGCGACCGCTCTAAAAAAAGCCAAAAAAAATGATTTAATTTTAATCACCGGTTCATTTTTTCTTTGTAGCGATTTAAGAAAAAACTGGGTCAGCGAGGAAAAACAGCTTGAGCAGAGAACAAGTTTTCCAAAATAAATTTTTTAAATAAAAAAACCCGTCTCGAATATTATCAAGAGACGGGGTTTTGCATTTAAACGATCTTTTTCCAGCCTTTGTCAGTTTTCGCAAAATAGTTATAACCGAATCGAATAAGCGCGAACTCACTCGAAAAAACTCGCCACGACACCAAATACTTGAACAGCTTTTCCGACAAAGTTCTTGCCCTTTTCAATTTTCTGCCGACCTCGCTATTCACGTCAAAACCGACCAAAAGCATTTCTAAAGACAGCCCATTGACTGAACGAGTCCTTTTCTTAATTTGCATCTCCACTCTTGATAATCCAAAGTGCGAACGCGCATCCTCGTCAACCCAAATCATCACGCCGCCGCTTTTCCAGAATTCATCATTAGCCTCTCCGGCCACTGCGGCATATCCTTCTTTTTTATTGCGCAGATTTTCTTGCGCCGCCGCTATTGCCTTTTCCGCTTCTCTTACCGCGGCTTTCTTTACCCGACATTCCTGCAATTTTGCCCTTAAGGCTGTTAAATCTTTCATCTTCAACCTCCATCGTTCACATTCAAAATATCTTCCAACGCGCCGGCATAATGCCTCCAAAACTCTATCCAATTTAACAGCAATTTTGTATAGGCATTATTAAACCACACAAGCGGAAAAAATGCCCCGGAAAAAAGGAAAAAAAGTCCCAAAGACCCGAAAGCATCGTGAAGACCGCACAAACTCAAAACAACTGCTACGAAGAAAAACACAATTGCCACCACGACCATCCAATGGATCATTCGAATACGACCCAACAAAATTCGATCCCAATGCGCCACCTCTTCCATGTCAGCCGTAAGCCGCTCTTTCACCTTTGAAGAAAGTCCGGTTCTTACCAGCGTTTCTTTCCACTCGGACAGATCAAACACTTCTAATTGCCCGAACATCAATCTAGCGCCAACCTTTTTGCCGGTCTGTTCGGTTTTTCTGCGGAATTCAAGTATGTTGTTCTTGTCATTCATCTTTTACCTCCGCGTAGATTTCAAGCCAAGTTAAGAGATCATTGTCAACAAACAATATTCATCCGAGATTACCACGCAAAAATCGTTTTGTCAATAAGGCAAAAACTAAAAATTGGAAATTGGAAATTAGGATTGAAGCCGATAAATTTTTCAGCCAACCGCAACCCCGGTTTCGAATTTCCAGTTTCCAATTTCTTTCCCCGCATTTGACAAACTTTTTCATGTCTGTCATATTAACACGTGAAAAACGCAAACGAATTAAGAGATTAAGTTAATTACGTTAATCAAGTTAATTGAGTTAATCGAGCCCCCTTAAATTCTCTAATTCGCTAATTCTCTAATTAGCCAATTCACTAATTCGCTAATTCACTAATTCGCTTAATCTCTTAATTCGCTTTTTTATGAAGCTAGTCATCGTCGAATCACCGACCAAAGCCAAAACAATTTCCAAATTTTTGCCGAGCGGTTACAAAGTCGAATCTTCATTCGGCCATGTGCGCGATCTGCCGGCCAAGCAGATGGGCATTGATATTGAAAATAATTTTGAACCGACCTATGAAGTCAGCGAAAAATCTGAAAAACATGTCGCCAAACTAAAACAACTGGCCAAACAAAGCGAGCAGATTTTGTTTGCTTCTGACGAAGACCGCGAAGGAGAGGCGATTTCATGGCATTTGAAAGAAATTTTAAAACCAAAAAATTACGAACGCATTACTTTTCACGAAATCACGAAAAAAGCAATTGAACAGGCGCTGGAAAGTCCGCGCGATATTGACATGAATTTGGTTGACGCCCAGCAGGCGCGCAGAATTCTCGATCGGCTGGTGGGGTTTGAATTATCCCCATTTCTTTGGAAAAAAGTGGCGCGCGGATTGTCGGCCGGACGAGTTCAATCAGTGGCTGTGCGGCTGGTCGTGGAAAAAGAACGGGAAATTGAAGCATTTAAAACTGATGAATATTGGACGCTGGACGCGATTTTTAGTCCTGATGAAAAAAATAAATTCGAAGCCAAACTCCATGCCAGAGACGGCCAGACATTAAAAAAGTTTGATATTAATAATGAAAAACAAGCAAAAGAACTGACGGATGAACTGGAAAAGAAAAAATATCAAGTCGCCAACATCGAAGCAAAAGAATCCAAGAAAAAAGTGCCTGAACCATTCCGCACCTCCACCCTTCAACAGGCCGCCGGCAACCGACTTTATATGTCAGCCAAGGACACCATGCGCGTGGCGCAACAATTATATGAAGGAATTAAGCTCGGCGAAAAAGGCGCTGTCGGACTTATCACCTACATGCGCACTGATTCATTAAATCTTTCCAATGAATTTTTAAATCCCTGCCACGACTACATAAAAGAAAAATTCGGCAAAGAATACGTCCCGGCCAAGCCGCGCATTTTCAAAACCAAAAGCAAAGGTGCGCAGGAAGCACACGAAGCGATCAGGCCCACACACGTACATTTTGCGCCGGACGAGATCAGACAATATTTGGACGACAAGCAATTCAAAGTTTATAATTTGATCTGGCAGAGGGCAGTGGCCAGCCAGATGAAGGAAGCGCTGGTCAGCTCAACTACGATCGACATCAATTCAGATGATAATAATTTTACTTTTCGCGCTACAGGGCAGACAATTAAATTCGACGGCTATCTAAAAGTTTACCCGACAGACACAAAAGAAACTCTTTTGCCTGAACTAAAACAGGCGCAGGTAGTTGATCTTGACGAACTCAAACCAAACCAGCACTTTACCCAGCCGCCGGCGCGCTATACTGAAGCCGCGCTGATCAAAGCGCTGGAAGATTACGGCATCGGCCGGCCGTCGACCTATGCGCCGACCATTTCCACTATTCAGGAACGCAACTATGTTATTAAGGAAGAAAAAAAACTAAAACCGACCGACATGGGAAAAATAGTCAATGACATTTTGGTGGAACATTTTCCCGACATTGTTGATTATCAATTCACCGCGGAAATGGAAAACAACCTGGATAAAATCGCCGACGGCAAGAAAAAATGGCAACCGGTCATTAAAGCTTTTTATACTCCATTCCATTCCAACCTCGAAAAAAAGAGCAAAACATTGACTAAAAAAGAATTGACCGAAGAAGCGACTGAAGAAAAATGCGAAAAATGCGGCGCTCCCATGGTTATCAAAACCGGCCGATTCGGCCGCTTCATGGCTTGCTCCGCTTATCCCGAATGCAAAACAACAAAACCTGTTCCCGGGTCAGAAGAAGAAAATCATGAGCCAGAATTGGTTGATGAAAAATGTCCTGATTGCGGCGCTGCGCTGGCCAAACGGCGCGGCCGATACGGCGCGTTCCTCGGCTGTTCAAATTATCCTGATTGCAAATTCATAAAAAAATTCAGCCAATCAACAGGAATCAAATGCCCTGAATGCGGCGAGGGTGAAATTGTTTCGCGACGAGGCCGCAGCAAACGAATCTTCTTTGGTTGCGACAAATATCCAAAATGCAAATTTACTCTCTGGGGCAAACCAACAGGCGAAAAATGCCCGGCCTGCGAATCGCTCATGATTCAAAAGGGCAAAAACGAAGTTTGTTCAAACAAAGATTGCAAGACTAATAAAAAAGAAACTCCTGAAGAAAAAAGTTAATTGGGGTAGTTCAGTTTGAGAAGATCTAGTTAATCAAGAAGATATCAAAAAAGATCCGGCTCCGCGCCGGTCTTTTTTGATTTGTAAGTTGAGTTGATTTTGAATTTTGAACTTTGGGTTTCTCAAAAAGCTGCCGCCTGCATTTTCCCCTTTGGATTTGAAGCAACTTCCTTTGAATTTTGAACTTAGACTTTTGGATTTCTCAAAAAACCCGCTAATGCGGGCTTTTTGAGTGTAGGGTTCTGGATTGAAACCCCAATTAAAGTTGATGATAGGGTATCACAGAGACCCTACGTGACTATAATAACAAATGATTGACAGACTGACAAGGGCATTAATGTAATTCAGAATCTTTTCCCTTTACATTACAAAAAATAACTAAATTAACTATTTAAAACGAAAACTCCTAGATCAGAGACCCAGGAGCTTTCAAATTGAGATTCTAACCTACCATCAACAAAGGCATTATAGCAAACTTTAGCCAACTTGTCAAGTGCCCCAACAAAAACGAACCCCGTAAAACTAATCCTCTATTGATTTTTTCCTAAAATATGCTTAAATAATAGTATATGCCGGTCAATGAAATAATCCAATCAATCAGGAAAAAACAACCCGAATCCTCAATTAAAAAATTTGAGAACAGTTATAATCTACTCAAAAAAAATACCTCGGACCTGACTTTTATTGATAAAAAAAATGTTATTCGCAAAGCGCTTGAAAGAGCGCTTTTTGCTGCCAAAGAAAATGCTTGCATTGAATACACTTGCGCGGTGATGTTTTTCGATCTCGGAAAAAGAGACAAAAATATTTATAAGGAAATAAAATCAACTCTTGGCGAAGACATTGAGCGCGTTGTCAAAAGTTACAACTATGCAGAACAGCATCTGGGACCGGAAAAAAAATATTTGCTGGATCATTCCGAGCGCATCGCCCTCGACCTCGCCTACGCCAAGCTTGACTCCGCCGCCATCTGCACCGCGCTTTTGCATGAAGTACCCAACAACACGCAAATAACAATAGAGGATATTGAAAAATTATTTGGCAGTGAAATCGGAACCCTGTCGCGCAATTTCCAAAAAATTCGAGCCATCAAAACCACCAACAATCAGCAATACATTTCTCATTTACGGGAAATGACCGTGGCCATGGCCGCTGACTTGCGGGTAATTATTATAAAAATGTGTTCCAATATTGACCGCATGCTAAACCCCACAGTGGAATCAGAAGAAAAACTGATGAACATTGCCCTTGAATCGCGGGAAATATTCGCCCCCCTGGCCGACCTTCTGGGAATCTGGCAGCTGCGCTGGCGACTTGAGGATTATTCTTTCAAAATTCTTGAACCGCAAGAATATGAAAAAATTTCCCGCAGATTTCACGTTGACGAGAAAAAAAACAGGAACAAATACATTCAAAAAACAATCAGCCTCCTGCAAAATGCGGCCAAAGAAAATAAGATCGTCTGTTCAATTGACGGCCGCTTCAAACATTTTTATAGCATTCACGCAAAGATGAAAGCCAAGAAAAAAAGTTTCGATGACATCTGCGATGTTTTTGCTTTGCGAGTAATTGTTGAAAAGGTTGATGACTGCTATAGAATGCTTGGTCTTATTCATAATCTCTGGCGCCCCAAAAACCGGCGCATCAAAGATTATATTGCCGCTCCAAAAAGCAATAAATATCGCAGTCTGCACACAACTGTTTTCGGCTTGAACGGACGAGCGACTGAATTCCAAATCCGCACAAGAGAAATGCATGAAGAAGCCAACTATGGCATCACGGCGCATTGGCATTATAAAAATCCAAGAAAAAAAATCCCGCCATGGATCCAGGAATTACTGCTCAAACAACAAGAATACACGAGCGATGAAGAATTTATAAACAAATTTAAATCAGATGTACTGGGCGACAGAATTTATGTTTACAGCCCAAAGGGAGATGTCATTTCCCTGCCGGCCAATTCCACCCCTATTGATTTTGCTTATCACATTCACTCTGAAATCGGACACAAATGCAGTGAAGCTCTGGTCAATGATATTCCCGTGCCGCTAAACTACAACCTGGCAACTAATGATATTGTTCAAATAATACTGGATCGCAATCAGCGGGGGCCAAAAGCAAACTGGCTCGATTTCGTCAAAACAAACGCCGCCAGAAATCATATTGAAGACTATTTAAAACGCAAGCCAGTGGAAAGAAGCTTTAGACTTTGATATAATGGTAAAGCGATAAAGAAAACTGGGACAGTGATAAATGAGAAGTGAAATTTAAATGTCACTTCTCACATCCCACCTCCCCCCGCTATATGACAATCCGCCAATTGATTGAAACAATGAAAGAAAATTATTCTGCCGACGAGATTAGATTAGTCGAGCAGGCTTATGATTTTGCCGCTGAAGCTCACAAAGGGCAAAAAAGATCAACCGGCGACGATTACATTGAACACTCTTTGCAGACCAGCAAAACCCTAGCCGAGCTAAAACTTCCGGCGCCAATGATCGCGGCCGGCATGCTCCACGACGTACCGGAAGACACCAAAAGAACGCTTGACGAAATTACAAAATTATTCGGCACAGACATCGCCAAAATGGTTGAAGGCATTACAAAAGTTGGCCGCGTTAAATATAGAGGGATTGATCGATACGTTGAAAACCTGCGCAAAATGTTTGTAGCCATGGCCGAAGATATCCGGGTGATAATCATTAAATTTGCTGACCGCTTGCACAATCTGCAAACTCTCTATGCCCGACCCGCCGATAAACAAAGAAGAATAGCGCTCGAAACTCTGGAAATATATGCGCCAATTGCCAATCGACTAGGAATTGGAGAACTCCAAGCCAGACTTGAAGATGCTGCATTTAAATACGCTTATCCGGAAGAATACATCAAAACAGAACAAATGATAAAAAAGAATTTTCCGATCAAAAAGAAAACGCTAAATAACATGATCCGAAAAATAAAAAATAAATTAGACAAAGACTCTATTAAATATTATGATATATATGGACGAACAAAACATTATTACAGTTTTTACAGAAAATTTCTTAAATACAACAGGGACATAAAACAAATATACGATTTGGTGGCCATGCGTATCATCGTGAACTCTGTTGCTGATTGTTACGCTACGCTCGGCGTGATCCACAATCTCTGGCGGCCAATCCGTGGTAAAATCAAGGATTACATTGCTCAGCCAAAACCAAACGGCTATCAATCACTGCACACTGCAGTATTTGGCGATGATCAGGAAATTGTTGAAATACAAATTCGAACGCAAAAAATGCACGAGCAGGCAGAACTCGGTATTGCCAGCCACTGGCGCTACAAAGAAATGCCGAAAGCCGGCAAAAAAGAAATTGAATGGGTCAGCGAGCTAGCCAGCTGGCTAAAAAATGTCAAAAACAACGACCAACTTTTGGAAGGCGCAAAAATTGATGTTTTCCAAAACAGAATTTTTGTATTCACGCCACAGGGCGATGTTATTGATCTGCCTGACGGCGCCACACCGGTTGATTTTGCTTATCACATCCACACGGAAATCGGCAATAAATGCTCCAGGGCCATGGTTAATACTGAAATCGTGTCGCTCGACCGAAAACTAAAAAACGGCGACGTGGTGCAAATTATTACTGACAAAAATCGAAAAGGGCCAAATCCTGAATGGCTTAAATTCATAAAAACCAGAACCGCCCGCGCCCACGTCGAATCTCAAAAAAATAAAAACTGGAAAAAATTCATTCCAAAATTTTCCAAATAAAAAATAAAAATAACTTAAAAAAAATATGAAGCGATTGCCGGCTTTCCTGTTTATTTTTACGATTAGCATTGTTTTATTTATCTTCTTACCGATCGCTCCGGCCGAGGCGGCTATTTGGGACATCCAGTACAATGGCGCGAATTATTGCTGCAACAGTTCTTACAACACTTGCTACAATGCTTTCGACTGGGCCTACTTGATTTACAATGATAATAAAAGCAAAAGCGACGCCAACCCAAATAACGACACAAATATTGCAACAGACACTGCCAGCATGTGTCGTGAAATCGGCGACTGCATAGCAACAACCTGCGAAAACAAACCTGATCCGCTGACAGCCAAATGCAGTATTAATAAACCATCCGCCTGCAAAAATGAATTCCAATGCGACCAACAAAATCCTGACGACGCCCTACCGACAGATCCTAAATTAGTCTGGGACGGCGCTAAATGTCTCTCAAACGGCATTAACTGCAGCAGTAAATCAGATTGCCCTGCTCAACAATATTGCTGTCTCAGCAAACATGACGACTGCACACCCTACACTTGCACTATCGTTAAGCCAACTTATGATATTACTTGCGACGAAAACATTAGTAATTGCTTGAAAACCGCGCCACAGCAGTGCGAAGAGGACTGTATACAAGCAAAACAAGACAAATGTGACGAATGTAGACAAGAAAAAATAGAAAAATGTAATACTGCCTGCGACGACCTAACGGAAAACCAAGATGACTGTAAAACCGGCTGCCCAGACGGAGTAGACGACGCAATAGATAACCTAGAAATATGTCAAAATGACTGCCAAAACATACAAGGCGCAGCAACCTATGTGTGCACCAAGCCCTGTCTAGATCAGGCGCTCAAAGATTGTCGAAACGAACAACCTGGAGGGGCCTGCAAAGAATGTGAGCAAGATTATGAATGTATTACAGAAAACTGCGCTTCCATAGACACCACTATAGGAGAACAAGCGATAAGCCCACTTGAGATGGTAAAATTTGTCTGTCGAGCAAAACCATGTGTAAAAAATAAAGATTGTACAGACGCCGGACTCTACGGAACATACTGCCACATTGACAATTTAGACCCGAACCATAATGAATGTCTTCCGCTAAAACAACTCGGGGATTCATGCCTAAGCAGTGACGACTGCGCACCAGGATTGCATTGTCCGAATTTTGTTTGTGTAGCCGAATGCATAGATGACGCTGAATGTCCGAAATCTCAATATTGTAATTGGTACGGACTTAATGGTAGCCCGACTATAAAGGGTGATCCAAATTCAGATCATATATGCTATGACCTAGTACCAGTAGGAGGCTCTTGTAAGTATTCAAATCAATGCTTGTCCGGCCTCACCTGCAGTGGCGGAAAATGCTCCAAAGCCGGCCCGCCACCACCGCCGTCTACCGATGAAAAATATTTCACCGGATCCAAATGCTACAATGCTATCACCTCGCTAAAAGATCTATGCCCAACGGAAAAATTTCACATGTGGGATGGCATCAAGTGCAATAATACTATTTTTCTTATAAAAACATATTGCAACACCTCGTTTTCTTACGACAGTTATACTCAAATGGACGCTGCGGTTCTGGCCGGCAAGGACGTGTCCCAAATGTTAGCTGCAGAAGCAAACATGTTTGATGATCCGGCGGACGCAGATCTATATATCAATCCCTTGACCACAATTTCGTTCCCCTGCGGAATTATAGATGATCAATTAATCAACTGCGACACGAAAGGAAAATGCGATATTTTATTCCCCTTCCCTCTGGATAACTGGTACGACGATCAATGCCACAAAGACGCGCAAGCTTGCGACACGCACGCCGACTGTACTGTAGAAAAATATTGCGACCCCACGACAAAAAAATGCTTTGCTAAAAAATACGCAGGAGAATCAGCGCCGGATGTTTTTGCCTGTTTTGGCGGTTATTTTTCCAATAAATGCACCTGCACAGGAGGGACAACTGTCGGCTGTCCTGCCGGCCTGGAATGCGAAAGCATGTTCAACTGCGCCGCGCCCAAAGCCTGCGGTCCGAGCAATCCCGACTGTCCCGCCGGAAAATTCTGCAATATTGATAATCAAAAACTACCGATAAATCAGTGTTTGGCAAAACAAGAAAAAGGAAAAGGCTGCGTTTCCCCTAATGAGTGCATCACTGATATGTGCTTTGATGGAAAATGCGACGATGCATATGCACCGGGAACAAAAAAAGAGGGTGAGTCTTGCACAGCTAATCCCAAAACGCCCGACTGCGTCAAAGGATTTTACTGCGATCCCGCCGGCAATACATGCTCTGCTCAAAAAAAGACAGGAGATGAATGTGCGTTTGCAGTTGAATGTCTCTCCATAAAATGCACAGCCAATAAATGCGAGCCCATGCCGGGAGAACAAAAATATGGCACCAAAGCAGAAGGCGTCGCCTGCACTGACTATGCAACAATCAAACAAAATGATTGTAGCAGTGGTCTATTCTGCTCCGAAGGAACTCAAAAAGTTTGCGTTAAACAAGCTCCGGTCGGTGAAAGTTGCTCCGCCAATTATTATTGCATATCAAATTCCTGCGATCTAGCGTCGGGCGGAACAAAAAAGTGTCTCTCTGTAGCCGGCGCGCCAGGAGAAGTCTGCTCCCCCGCCTGCAATGCCTGGGAAACTTGTTCCAATAGCGCCTGTAAACTAAATGCCGGCGCCTGCAAGGTCGAAGCTGACTGCGCAGCTGAAGCCACAAATAAATATTGCAATACCACAACAAATAAATGCGAAGCGCCAAAGCTATGCACTGATGCAAAGGACTGCACTGATGCACAATATTGCGCCACTACCTGCAAAGATAAACTGACGAGTGGCTTGGCCTGCACTGCCCCTGAACAATGTTTTTCTTCGGAAGGTTGCCTTGAGAGCAAATGCGCCTGTACTGACACCAAAGAATGCCCGAAAGACAATTATTGCGCTGCAAAAAAATGCACCGCTAAATTGGGCGAGGGCGGAGTCTGCACCGACGCCACCAAAGATATCTGTCTGTCCGGCGAATGTAAAGATGAAAAGTGCGTGGCTCCGGCAACCGGACCACCCCCGCCGGCCCCGGTCTGCACTCCTACTTGTACTAATGCCTGGGAAGAATGCCAGGCCGGCACGCCCAATGCCTGCAAACTAAAAGCCGGCATGTGCAACCTAGAAGCTGACTGCGCGGCGGCTACCGACAAAAAAACCTACTGCAATACGACAAAACATGAATGTGAAACACCAAAAGCCTGCAAAAAAACAAGCGACTGCACAGCGACACAATATTGCGACACCAAAGCAAAAGCTTGCAAAGACAAACTGGCTTCAGGATTAGCCTGCGAAGATGCTACTCAATGTCTTTCAATCAACGGCTGCACGAACAAAAAATGCGCCTGCGAAAAATCAGCTGATTGTCCAAAATCTCAATACTGCGGTGGGACAACTTTTGAATGCATCGAAAAAACAAAAGTCGGAGACTCTTGTCCGTTCAGCACTACATTTTGCAAAGATATTTGCATCAGTGGTATCGCCAAAGCCGATCCCGCAGATGCAACAAAAAGTATCTGCATTTGTGATAATACCTCTCAATGCGAAGACGGCAAATACTGTTCAAATAACGGCGCCGAAAAAGACAAATGTGTTGACAAGCTGGCGGAAGGGGCAAAGTGCGCAATGGACGGCGTGTGCAAATCAGGGAAATGCCTTATAGATAGTGGAAGTGGAAAAACAGAAGGCGTGTGTTCAAAACCGGCGGCAGTGGCGCCAGGCGGAGCAGGCGGCGGAACGCCGGTTGTCTCAATCCTCCTGCCAAATTTTCTCGGCACTGATGACCCGTCCGATGTTATCGGCCGTGTTATCAATTATATTGTCGGACTAGCCGGCACCGCGGCCATGGTCATGTTTATTTACGGCGGAGCGATGTGGCTGATTTCAGCCGGCCGGCCGGAATATGTTAGTAAAGGGAGAGACACCATGATGTGGGCGGCGATCGGACTGTTTCTGATTTTTACGAGTTATGTGCTGATTAAATTTATTGTTAAATTGCTCGGTTCAGGATAATAAACAATTCATTTCAAATAAAAAATTTCCCGGCAATATCTTTGTCCGGGGAATTTTTGTTTTTCTTTATTTTCCCTTTTCCCTTCTCGCGTCCAACTTTTACCTTTTACCTGATTCTTTCCCTTCGGCAATTGAGCTAATACTTTTACCTTTTACTTTCCTCCTTTTCCCCCTATTGACAAAACACTATCATTAAGTTAAGCTATCATATTAAAGTAATGTTCATTGACAACAAAACCCGAGGAGGGAAGAATGAGTCCAATAACAATCAGTGCGATAGTTTTGGCCATTGCCCTCGCGGCAATGTATATTTCAAAATGTCTGCTCAAAACATCGAAAATCACAATCACGGTACTCGATGAATTCGGCGCCGAGCCAGTGGACATCCGTATGCCAGGCTGGTCCTGGATCTGGTGGCCAAAAAATACTGTTCACGATGTAATCCCGACTGACGAGCGGGCCTACAACGTAACGGAATTTGAAATGGTTTGCCTGGTGGAAAATGGCGATATTCAGGTTGGCTCTGCTCACAGACAGCACGGACTCGGCCGAGTGGCGTCCGATGAAATCAGCTTTGGCTACAGAGTCAAATTTCATACAGAATATGAGCAAAGAAACTATTTAAGGACTCTGGGAAAAAATAACCAAAGGGTTTTCACTATCAAAGAACAGCTGGACAAATACTATTCGCTGGTAAAAGTCGCGCCTGATGGCACGAGAGATATCAGCCGTCTGGAAAATGAAAGAATCCGAGACTTGATTCAATCTCTCTTTAGAAAAGAAGTTTCTGCCATGTTTTTGTTTCATGCTATTAAAATCACCTCTGCCGACGTAAAACATCTACGCGGCATTATTGAAGAGCGTTTCCAAGAGGAAGCTCTTCCTCTCGTCTGCACTGACCTGTCTATCAATAATCCATTTGAACCGGCGACTAAAAAACTTCAGGATGCGATAAGCAAGCGCTCTGAAGCGGCGCTGGAAATGGAAGCTGCCGTTGTAAACGCGGAAAAAGACAGAAAGCTGGCGGAGATCGGCATCAAGACTGCCGAAGCCAATGCCAAGGCAATGCTGGTTTCCGCGGAAATGCTGGCCAAAGCCTGGGGCATTGACAAATTGCCGCCGGAACAGCAGGTTACCACTTTCCTGAAGAAAGAAGCGATTCAAGCATTCCGCGACATCGGCTCAAGTCAGAGCACAAAGATCTTGATTGGCACCAATCTGATGGGTGAAATCAATTCAGCCCTGGGAAAAGTGCTGGACTCGGGAGCTAAGTGATGAACAATAAACCCGCTCGAATCTTTTTCGCATTCATTGCCGCGGCCGCTGTCAGCATGATAATCATCGAGCTGACAGTGGCCACCTGGCCGTTTGAACACAAGATCATCCTGCCGCTGGCGATCGTCATCACCGGCCTAATCAAATTGCTGACTGACATTTTCAAAACCAAAAAAAAGCCGGCACCGGCTTCTGCCGCTCCGCCCGCAACTCCCGCCGAACCGGCTCCGCCAAGAAACGAAACCGGAAGTAAAGCAATCAACTTTTTCGTCGGCCTGGTGTTCCTGTGTTTTTGGATTATAGTTCTGGCTACCATGGTGTGGGCCGGCATCTGGCTGTACAACTCAATGCGAAAAGATATCCGGGAAATCATTAACTCCAGTCATGAAATCAAAGCGATTGAACCACTACCCATAGGACACTCTAATAATCAGCAAGTTGACTTTGAAAAGGATCTCTGGCTGGTGCCGGGCACTGTTTACGACGCTTTTACGCTTGAGCAAGGACAGCAGTGGAAATGGAGTGTGCTGTCGAAAGATATCTACTACCGCGTGAAGCAAACTGGCCAAGAAGAATTTTCGCTGATTGATCGCGAACAGAACCAAGGCCATAACCATTCCGCTAATTACGACGGTATATTGCAATTGAAAACAGAACACCGCCACACGCATGTGACGGTGATCAGAATGTTCCGAACAAAATAAAAGCGCTCCGATGCAAGATCGGAGCCTTTTTTATTTTTCTTTATAAATAACTATTTATCAATCGTAATTGAATTATTATCATAAAACTTCAAACTATTAACAATAATTTTTGAAGTTTCCCAATTGCCACTGATTTCGACTTCAACTATTCTGTCGCCAAGATCGAAGACAATCAGGTCAACCAGTTTTTCCGGATAAGCAGCCACCCGGCCTTTGACATTTTTTAACCACAAGCCAGCCTGGCCGTTAATCTCCACATCTTCTCTCGGAGCATCTGCCTTCAATATATCCACCGACTGATTTTCATAAAACTCCTGCAAACTAAATTGTTGCTTCCAATTGGTATAGCCCAGGATTTTGACCGAATCATCAGCCGCATTGGCTGAAAAAAATCTAGCGATCAGACCATCTTCACCGCTATCTGTGACTCGCCAGCCTTGCGGGAATCGCAGTTCATATCGAAAAGCCGGATTAGTATACAATTGCCAGCCTTTGACACTCTGCTTGACGGCTGATTCCTTCATTATTAATTCATTGGTAACTTGCTTTTGCTGTTTTTCACAGCCTATAATGAAAAATGCCATTGCGCAAATAACCATCACGGACAAAAATTTTTTCATAATTATTTTGCCCCTCCGTTATATTATTTTATAATTTGTTCAATAATATTACCCAGCTCTTCTTCAGAATAAAATTCTATCACAATCTGCCCCTGCTCTCCTCGTTTTATTATTTTTACTTTGGTGTTTAATTGACTGCGCAACATATCTTCTTTTTCAGCCAGCAAAGGATCTTGACTTGGAATTCTTTGTTTTCTTTTTAGCCCGCTTTTACCAATTCTTTGCTCAGTGTCGCGAACAGTGTAGCCGTGCAGTAATATTTTTTGTAAAAAATTATTTTGTTCTTTTTCGTTTTCCAAACTAACCAAAATTTTTGCGTGCCCCTCGGATATTCGTTCTTCGGCAATTGCTTTTTGTGCTTCTTCTGTCAAACCGAGCAATCTGACAGTATTGGCCACAGCAGAGCGACTGACCCCGAGCTTTTGGGCTACTTGCTCCTGCGTTAAATTAAATTCATCCATCAAACGCTGGTACGCCACGGCCTTTTCAATTGGATTCAAGCTTTTTCTTTGAACATTTTCAATAATGGCCAACTCTAATTTTTCCTGTTCCTCGGCTTGGCGCACAATCGCCGGTACAGTTTCAAGGCCAATTATCCTAGCCGCTCTGAGACGTCTTTCTCCAGCGATTAGCTGATATCCACCCTCAACTTTGGTAACAATGATCGGTTGAATAATTCCATAAACCTTGATTGATTCAATTAATTCTTCCAAATCTTCGTGACCAAAAGTTTTTCTTGGTTGCATTGGATTAACCTCGATCGCATCAACAGGAATCTGAAATATTTTACTACTGTCCTCCGCTAATAAAAATTCCTTATTTTTTTCAGAAATAATATTTTCAGGAATCCTTTTGGGAATCAAGGAGCTAAGCCCTCTGCCTAAACCTGTAAGTTTTGCCATGTTGTTTGCGTTTAATTTTTATTTTAAATATTTTCAATCAATTCGCGCGCTAATTTTTGGTAAGCCTTGCCGCCTTTTGAAAAAGGATCGTATTGCAATATTGATTGTCCGTGGCTTGGGGCCTCGGTCAGTCGGACATTTCTCGGAATCACAGTGCGAAAAATTTTGTCCGGAAAATATTTGTATAATTCCTGCATTACTTGCTCAGTCAGCTTCAACCTTTTGTCAAACATAGTGATAACTGCGCCAAGAATGGACAATTCCGGCTTGATGTTTTCCTGAACAAGATTAATAGTATTAATTAATTGTCCCAATCCCTCGAGCGCATAATATTCCGCCTGCACCGGAATCAAAATATAATCAGAAGCAACCAAACCATTGATCGTTAGCAAGCCAAGTGAAGGCGGACAGTCAATCAAAATAATGTCATAATCGCCTCGCACTTCAAGCAATGCTTCGGAAAGACGGAATTCTCGGTTCTCTAGATTGACTAATTCAACATTTGCTCCGGCCAGCGCCTGAGTAGCAGGCGCTATGCGATAGCCCAGATGATTAGTTGATTTGATTATTTCACGAAGCAAAAACTCGCCGGAAATAGCTTCATATATACCCTTTTCCAAATTTTGATAATCGATGCCAAGTCCAGAAGTAGCATTCGCCTGCGGGTCAAGATCAACCAACAAAACATACTTGCCGTGGTCAGCCAGATACGCGCCCAAATTAACTGCGGTCGTCGTCTTGCCGACTCCCCCTTTTTGGTTAACCACCGCGATAACTTTTGCCATAATTATAAAAATTATGAAGATAACTTCTTTTGATATTATATTACATAAACATGGCTTTGACAAGCTGGTTTTTATATTCTATAATCATATCACCTTTGTTCTGCCGCCGTGGCGAAACTGGTAGACGCGCACGACTCAAAATCGTGTGGAGTTCCTCCATGTCGGTTCGACTCCGACCGGCGGCACCATAAATCACTCGACCATTCGGGGCTCGGGTTCAGGGTAACCCAATCAGACTTTACAAAATGATTTTTTTGTATTATAATTTCGAAGCGCATTATTGACGCGGGATAGAGCAGTTGGCAGCTCGCCAGGCCCATAACCTGGAGGTCGTCGGTTCGAGTCCGACTCCCGCTACCAAAAAATATAATTTTACATATTTTCTGAAATAGTCGGGCGAGAAGCCTGTCCCGAGAGAATCGAGGGAAGTCCGACTCCCGCTACCAAAAAATATAATTTCACATATTTTCTGAAATAGTCGGGCGAGAAGCCTGTCCCGAGAGAATCGAGGGAAGTCCGACTCCCGCTACCAAGCAATACAACTTTACATAATACGATTTGATTCTAATCGAGCCAGGGTAGCTCAGTTGGTTAGAGCGTGGGAATCATAACCCCAAGGTCGGCGGTTCAATCCCGCCCCCTGGTACCATAAATCATTCGTTCCTCGCTACGCCCGGAACTCAGGTTCATGACAAGCCATGTATATTCAATTATCTAACAAATCAAACTTCTAAATTCATGTATTTTTTTAATGGGCGGCCGACAGGACCGCTCGTTAAATTTGCGTCCGATTAGCTTACCATGATGCGCGCGAAAAATCAGTTCGCTTTGGTCTTTTTACATTGGTCTGCTGGAATGATATAATAATACCGGCGCGAAAACCAACGCCTGATTTGTTTTTTACAAAACAATAAATCAATAATTTAATCCTTTAATTCTTAATTTAATTTATATGGAACAAAATGCTCCGTTAATTGGAAAAAAGAAAAACACTGCAATGGCAGTGCTCGCGTACATTATATTTTTTATTCCACTCTTGACCGGCGACGCAAAAAAAGACGCCTTTGTAAAATATCACACCAAACAAGGCATAGTGCTGTTTTTGCTTGTAGTTCTGATTAATGTGCTCGGCTGGATAGTCCCGTTTTATTTCTGGTTTTCAATAAGTTGGATTTTGAGCCTGGGCACTCTAGTACTATTGATTTTGGGAATTATTAACGCGGTAAATGGCAAGCAAGAGCCCCTGCCGGTAATTGGAAAATTTGCGGATATTTTTAAGCTTTAAGAACAAGCGCTGGAAAAAATCTCATATCCTTTTTATCCGCCTTCGACGGAATAATTTTAATTTTTGCTTGTACCAATGAATATTTTCAAGAAATCCATGTTTTGTCATAATGCGACACTAAAAATTCCAGCCCTATGAGATTTGCCTTCGACTCAATTATTTTTTTTATTTTATTTTTCTCCGCTTATTGGATGTATAATATTATACGTTCTTTTTTTCATGATCAGGAAAAACAAATTAAAACAAAACTTGTCCGAATTTGTTTGCTTGTTTTTTTGTGTCTTTGCTTCTTAATCGTTTTCTGGGGCAGTTTTATTGAACCAAAAATCATTACTGTAATAAATGTCCCTATTAACCTAGACCAAACCTCCAAAAAAGAAAATTTGAAAATTGCCTTAATCGCTGATCTTCATGTCGGCGCATACAAAAAAAATTTTTTTGTCCAAAGAGTCGTAAATAAAACCATTGCCGAGAATCCTGATCTTGTTTTGCTTGACGGCGATTACATTTTAGGAAAAGGAGAAAACGCCCGCTTTCTAGCGCCGTTAAAAGAATTGGCCGCAAAATATCCGACATTCGCCGTAACGGGCAATCATGAATTTAATCTCGCGAAAGAAAACAGATCAAAATTTCAAGACAGAACAGCGACGCTACGAGTACTTTTTGAAGAATGGGGCATAAAAATTCTGGACAATGAAAGCAAAACCTTACATTTGCAAAATAGTATTATAAACCTAGTTGGCTTGCCGGATATCTGGACGGGCAAAGCGGATTTAATTACCGCCGCCCGCAATATTGATCCGCGACAGCCCACAATTCTGCTTTGTCACAACCCTGATATAATCCTTGACAAAAACGCAGAAAACTTTGATCTTGTTTTATCGGGCCATACACATGCCGGTCAGATTAGATTACCCTGGATCGGCGCTGTCCCTTCCCTGCCGACAGAACTGGGCAAAAAATTTACCCAAGGATTATTTAAACTAAAAAACGGCTACTTGTATATAACCGCAGGACTCGGGGAAACCGGGCCGAGAGCCAGACTTATGTCTCCACCGGAATTAAGCATCATTAATCTGGATTTATAATTCCAAAAACGCCCACTAGCAAAGATTGCTTGTAATCAGTCCTTACTACCCGGCGTTTTTTTATTTTATCAAATTTTGAAATTCCTTGATCGTTGCCTCCCAAGTAAATCGCGACGCCCTCTCTTTCCCGCGGGTAATAAGCGCCTGCCGCAAAACCTTATCTTCTAAAACTAATTTAATTGCCCGTCGAATATCATTTTGACTATCAGGATTAATCAGATACGCGCCGGCTCCGGCAATTTCACCGAGAGAAGATGTATTGCTCGTGATAACCGGCGCGCCAAGCGCCATGGCTTCCAGAACAGGAAAACCAAACCCCTCATAATATGACGGAAAAACAAAAGCGCTGCAGCTTTTTAATAAAATATTTCGTTCCCGGTTGCTGACTTTGCCAACATATTTAATCCGAGACCCCAAAAGTCGCTTGTTAATTTCATTTATTTGTTGAAAAAACGGTTTAAATTTCCAGCCCTTGATTCCGGCCAAAACCAAGCTGACTTGACTCTCTTCGTTTTCAAACAAATAATTAGAAAACGCGCCGATAAGCTTCAAAATATTTTTTCGCGGCTCTATTGTGCCGATGAACAAAATATACTTGCCGACAATATCAAATTTTCTTCGAATTTTTTCCAACTCCTCATTAAGATAAGTGTCTTTAACAACAATTCCGGGATAAATAACTTTTACCTTTTCCTCTGGCACGCGAAATAATTTGAGCAAATCATCTTTTGTGCTTTGCGAGACCGTCACAATCGTCCGAGCCCTGCGAATGCTTCGAGGCACCAGAATTTTGGTTGAAAACCATTGCCGCTCCGGAAACCATTTGGGATGCAAATATATAACCAGGTCATGAATAACCAAAATTGATTTGCCACGATAAAAAAGCGGCATCACATTGGCCGGAAAAATCGCTAAATTCAATTCATGCTTTCCCATCAGGTGGGAAAATTTAATATGGCTGTCCCACAAAGGGATCTTTGATCCCGTGCGGATCATTTTTACGATTTTGACTTTTGAATTATGGCCGCGAATTTTATGAATTGTTTCCGGACTGATATTACCGTAAAAAAAAAGAACATATTCGTTCGAACTGTCCGCGGCCAGCAAATTCTTCACCAAATGATAAACGTACCGCTCCACTCCGGCCCCGACATTCAAATGCGTGTCATAAATTTTCCGACAATCAATGCCAACTTTCATATTGGTTACAGATATACAGATTAAAATCGTACAGATTATACAAATTCAAGGCCAACCAGCGCCAATCTGTACTATTCGTATGTAAATCTGCCTTTCTAAAATAAAGCAAACACTCCTTCTGAAATTAAAGTAACAAGTATCCCGGCGATGATTACACCGCAGCTTATAAAAATAAGCGCTCTTTTGCGGGGAATACTAAAAAGAAATGAAGCGGCCGCTCCGGCCCAGGCTCCCGTGCCCGGAAAAGGAATCGCCACAAAAATCATGAGCGCCCACTCGCCGTATTTGGCGTACTTTTTTTCAAATCCTTTAGTGACACGATTAAACCACCAATCAAGTATCTTTTTAAAAAAAGGAAGACGCGCACTGAGCCATTCTGACAGCGGCCGCAAAAGCCAGACGATCAGAATCGCCGGAATAATGTCTCCCAAAATTGATATAAAAAAAGCCAGCCAGGGATTCATCTTGAAAACTCCGATAGCAAAAGGAATCGAACCGCGCAATTCCGTTATCGGCAGCATGGCCAGTAAAAAAGTCGCCAGCCAATCCGGAAATTGCGAAAAAAATTGATAAATGGATTCAAACATAATTTAATTTGACACTTTTTATTACTCATGTTAATCTCTAACTGCCTGATTTGGTGCACAACAGATTGGGCTAGGATACTGTTCTGACCCGGGGATGTTGCCCCTATTTGCGGCAAAGAACTTTATCTAAAACTGGACAAGGGGCTAGTTGGCAGCTTCTCTACCAAGGAATGGTCGCCCTTGGCAATGGGTTATGCCGACGAAAAAGGACAGACCCCCTGTCGTGCGCGAACGACAGGGTATTTTTTTTGTCGCTGATTCATTATGAAATCAATCCCCCGCTTGGAGCAAGGATTACCATCGATAATTCGAATAAACCCAATCGGCGATCGCTTTGACATCCTGAAACCGCTCGCCCATGCCCGCGCTGTCAAGAACGACTATTATAACAGGGCGGTTATCCTTGGAAATTTTAGCCACCAAACAATATCCTGCTTCCGGCAAAAACCCCGTCTTGCCGCCAAGCAATTCATAGCCGTATTTTTTTTTATTCAAAAAACTGTCCACTAAAATATCCGTGTTCAAAATCCTTCTATTTTTTTTATTATTCAAAATACTGAATTCGTACTTGCCCTGCAATACTGATTCGCGGATCTCATTTCTTTGCATGGCAAAATGAATCAAGCGCGCAACGTCAAGAGCAGTGGAAATATTATTTTCGTCCAGTCCGGTCGGATCGCCAAAAGTTGTGTTAAACATTTCCAGTTCTTGCGCTTTCTCATTCATAAGGGCGACAAAATCCCCTCTGCTAAAACCAAGTTCCCTGATCATGGCCATGATGGAATTATTATCAGAAGTTACCAGCGCTGATTTCCACAAATCAATAAACCTTACTTGTTCTCCGCGATAGATATGCGGGTAAGCGCCGACAGTTTCATCGCTTTGTTGCAATAACGCCAATTGCTGCCAATCCGGCGCCTGATCCAATATCACGAGCGAGGTCATCAGCTTCGTAATGCTGGCAATCGGTTGGCGCAAATTACTGTCTTTTTGTAAAAGCAATTTACCGCTGGCCTCGTCAATCGCCACAAATCGCTTGGCCGTCACTTTCACGCCAATGTTTTCCGGATTGATTCTTTCCGGCGCCGCCTGATCGGCTTTTTGGCCGACATTATAAAAATGAGCATCAGGATAATACATGTTGCCGATAGGACTAAGCAATAATATTGTCAGCACTAGATTAATCAACATTTTTTATTTTTTCCAAAATTTCAATCTCTCTGTAAGACTCCTCTCGGCTGGTGGCTGTTCTGTCGCCATTTTCTCCATTTCCCGTTCAATTTCTTCTACCTTAAAAAACTGAACATAACTGCTGGGATCATCCTGCACTTCATGAACCTGTTTTCTTGCCTCGCCAAGCTCCACCCCAGCTCTTTTTTCACCTTCAGCTCGCCTTAATTCTGCTTTCGCTTTTTCAACTTGTTTTTTTTGTTCTCTTGTTTTCAAGGCTTCTTCCCAATTCGTGGTTCCGAACATTGCCATTTTCCCGGCAGCATCCAACTCATTAAAAACATCTTCCATATTAATTATCGGCACTGACTCTTGTTCTTCTCCATTTTTTTTTGCTTCAAACTTTGACATAAGTTTAATTTATTGCTTATTTTCATTGTTTATTTTTTCAGCTTTTTCTAGATACTGCTCCAGGTTTTCTGCCTGATGCAGTCGTTCATAGTCAGGCAGTTCGCTCGCGAAATTAATTCCTAAAAATTTCAAAAACTCTACCGAAGCTTGATAATAACTCTGGCCATTATTTTCCTCAATAGTAATAAGTCCGCGTATCATTAAGTTCCGCAAAATCAGACTGCAGTTAACGCCTCTGATCTGTTCCAGTTCCGGCTTGGAAATCGGCCCGCGGTATGCAATCACTGTCAAGGCTTCCAAAGACGCCGGAGTTAATTCGCCAGTAATATCTTCCTTTAAAAACTTTTTGACTAAAGCCGCCGCTTCCGGATTTGTTGTCATCTGCACTTCTTCGCCCGATTGAACGATTTGAATGCCGCTCTCGGCTGTATTATATTTTTGTTTTAATTCCTCTATCGCTCGGGCCACTTCTTCCTGCGTAGTTTTAATACCATCTTTCGAAAGAAATCCACTCAAAACTTTTGCAGTCAAAGGTTTGTTCGAAATAAACAACAAACTTTCTATTTTTGTTTTCATAGATAATTGATTACTGATTTGTACTGAGATACTGATAATTGAAGGATCATATTCGTAATAATCGCAAGGCATCATCAATTTATTTTTACTTTAATCATTATATCAGTACCATCATTAATCATTTTTATATTCGTTCGATTATAATATCTTCAAATGTTTTTTTCTGCTTAATCTTTATTCGCGCTTGTTTCAAGAGCTCAAGCAAAGCTAAAAAATTTATAATGACTTCAGTTTTATTTTTAGCCCCTTTAATCAGGCTATTAAAGCCGAGCTTGCCTTGGTTTTTTAAAAAATTGCTAATATCCATGATTGTTTTCTGCAGGCTAACGGTTTTTTCCATCATTATTCGCGGCAATTTGACCAGCGGGTCAAGCTTCTTCAAGACGATTAAAAATGAAGCTTTCAAATCTTCCAATTTTAATTTTTCAGGCGGGGAAAATTCAATCTCGGTTTTCGCCGGCATCTTGCTTCTTGAAAATGTAAATCTTTTTTTCAAAACCATGGCATTAATTTTTTTCGAAGCCTCAATAAATTCTTTGTAAAGTTTTAGCTGACGCTCCAGATCATCAACTTCTTCTTCTTGTTCCAAATATGGCAGTAAAGCTCGCGATTTGATGAGCAAAAGACGCGCCGCTATTACCAAAAAATCAGCCAATTCTTCCGGATCCTTGTTTTCCATTTTTTCAATGTGTGCCAGATATTGATCAGTCACCTGGGCAATGGATATTTCTGTTATTTCCAATTGCTGTTTCTCAATCAGCTGCAGCAACAACTCCATCGGCCCACTGAATTGTTCTGATTTTACTTGATACATATAGTAACGCGAATATGAAAAACACGAATTACGCGAATCAACGCGGCTATTTTCTAAATTTAAATTTTAACTGTTCACCCGACATTTTCTTTGCCAACCGTTTTCCCTGGTTAGTCAAACTAACTTCGCGGATAAACCATTTATGCGCAGTCCTGACGCCGTAGCCGGTCATTAGTTCTCTGTCAATCAGAGTTTCAATACTGCGGGTAATTATTTTCGTACGAAGTTCTGCTTTGGCCGAACCACCCTGGCCGTAAAACGCCAGAAAGCCGATCCGATTAACGCGAAAACCTCTGCTGTTAAAGCATTTGATAAGAATAAATTTTTGCAAAGACGAGAGACGCATATTATTTCTTTTGATAAACTTGTCCGGGTCCCGCATCCATTTTATCAAAAGCAGCTTGCAATATTTTTGAAGCAAAGCCAAGCGAACCGACCAAATACCCCTTTGTTTTTAACACTCTGACAATTTCCTTTAATATTTTCCCCTGATCTTTTTGATTCAAATAGTTATCAGCGAGCATCATGTTGCAGACAATCAAATCCTGGCTTTCGTCGGGCAGAGGGATGTTCCTCGCGTCCGCGACCAAACTAACGCCAACCTCGCTCACCGAATGTTTTTTAAATTCTTCAATATTAAGAGGGTCCAGATCAATATTTGTTCTATTTCCCGGCTTCAACTTGCCAATGCCCTGCAGTCCCCTAACAAACGCCGAACCCAATCCGCAGCCAAGATCCAACACGCTGATATCCTCCGGCAAAGATCCGACAAATGCCAATAACTTTCTTTGCTCCTCTGTTCTTTCTTCCTCCGGAGTTGAATACGCAGACCAGAAAGAATCCTTTTTGCGTCCCGAATCCAGATGTTCAAATCGCCCGCCGGCCGGAGAATTGGTAATTGGATTTTCCGAACTTTTTCCCTTATATCGCCTCGTGTCTTCGGCATCGTCGACTTCCTCATCCCAATATTTTTCATAGAACTCATCAAGCTTTTTCTTTTCCTCCTCCCCGCCACCCTCTCTCTTTGCCTTTGCCCAAGCAAAAGATAATCGACGGTAATATTCTGATTTTTCCTGAAAAAACATTTCTACCGGATTCAGCTTTCCTTCATTGTCTTCCAAAAACATTTTAAGCATGTATCCGTCGCCCGGCCAAATATCTTTAGTATAAGCCACATTCCAGCCGTCGCGTTTTCTAATCTGCTGAAGCTGTTCGCGAAATTTCAATCTTGCGTCATAATCAAGCGATTCTGGAGTATAATCCAAAATTTTCTGATCCGACATTTCAGCCCAGTTGCTTTTTCTCGCTTCATTGATCGGCGTCTCCCCTTTCATATTCTTTATTTCAATATAAATCTCTCGACTTTGACCTTGGTTCTTGAGTCTTTATTCTTTCTTTGCCCCTTGATCCTTGACCTTTGCTCCTTTGCTCAATGGCTCATCAATTCTAACCCTATCGCGCGGAAAAACCGTAGCTTGTTTGATATTGTCGAGGCCGAGCAATTGCCAGGTGACGCGTTCGAGCCCCATGCCGATTCCGCCTTCCGGCGGCATGCCGTATTTAAAAGCCTGAAGATAAAAAGAAAATTCATCGGGATTAAGTTTGAACTTTTTCATATTTGCCACCAGCTTGTCGTATTCGTGAATACGCTGGGAACCGGTAACAATTTCCGCGCCGCGAAAAATCAAGTCAAAGCTCTTGGTAAAACCAGGATCTTCCGAATCTTCCATTGTATACATCGGGCGTTTTTCCACCGGATAATGAGTCAGAAAAATAAAATCCGAATTAAATTTTTTCTTGGCATACTCCCCGATCATTCTTTCCTGATGCGGCTCCAAGTCAGGCTCTTTAGCAGCGTCTTTCTCGCCAAATTCGCTTTCCAAAATTGCTTGCGCTTGTTTTAATTTCAACTGAGGAAACTCTTCCGGAAATTCAGGAAATGAAACTTTTAATAATTTTAATTCCTCTCCACATCTTTTTTTTACCTTATCAAGCATTGCTTTCAAAACGCCATAAGTCATTTGCATTATATCATGATAATCATGAATAAAACCCATTTCAAAGTCCAGACTGGTATATTCATTAGTATGCCGATTGGTATCATGCTCCTCGGCGCGATAAACATTGCCGACCGTAAAAACACGTTCAAATACGCCAACCATGATTTGTTTATAAAACTGCGGGCTCTGCGCCAAATATGCTTTGTTGCCAAAATAATCAACAGTAAAAACATTAGAACCGCCCTCAGTCGCGCCGGCCACAATCTTCGGACACTGGAATTCAGTAAAATCTTTTTCCTGCAAATGCTGGCGGAATCCCTGGACCAAGGCTGTCTGAACTTTGAAAATCGCTTTTGTTTTTTCAGAACGCAAATTAAAAGGCAGGTTGTCAAGATATGTGTCCATGTGAATTTCTGAACCCAAATCGTAGGGCAAAGTTTCCGCCGCCGCGAGTATCCGGACTTGCTTGGCCAAAACTTCAACTTGCCCGGTTGGTAAATCAAGATTTTTTTGCTTGTCGCCGCGCTCATTTACCACGCCGACAATTTCCAGCACAAATTCCGGGCGAATATCTTTTAAAAGCTCCTGCGACTCGCCATCCAATTCACCGGGCACGAGAACTACCTGCACCAGGCCCGTGCGATCACGCAAATCAACAAAAGCAATCTTGCCCATGTTTCTTCTGGCGTTAACCGAACCCTTGATTGTTACTTCTTCGCCCTGTTTTCGAGGTGTTTCAATGTTTAGTGTTCTTTCCATATTATAATATGACGCGAATATGCGAATTACATGCTAATGATGCGAATCGCGAATAACGCGAATAAATTATATATTTGATTTATTGATTGAATGCTTAACTAGTCTTGCTTTACCGCGATGCTATTGATAATATAATCGATTTCCGAATCAGAAAAATATTTATGATCAATTGAGATAATTGAAACTTGTCCGCCTGAGGCTAAAAAAGCAAAAGTAAATTCAGAACCCAAATATTGACAGCGGCGGATAAGATTCACCTTGCCGGCAACTGAAAGCTTGCCACACTTTTCCGAAATATTCAGATTGTCTCTCACTTGCGCCAGCAAATCAATTTGTTCGGCGCGCTCAAATTTTTCATAAACCAAAGCAGTTTTATTTTGCTCAGGCAAAAACCAATACTGCCCGCCGCTCGGTGAAACTTTTTGAATAAAATTTTCCGGCGCACTAAAACTGATTTGGCCGTCCTTGAATTCAGCCCATTGTTTTAAATCAGAGATTACAACCTGCTCGCCATTGTCGCGGGCAGTCCATTGCCAGAAAAAAACATTCGCAACAATAACAATTAATATTAGTCCTCCTGCGACATACCATTTTTTCATATGATTTCGCGTTGCTTAGCGTTGTGTTTAGCGTTATTTCGCAATTTATGGATAGATCCTATTAATCGTTCTAGGGAACGGAATAGTCTCGCGCACATGATGAATGCCGGCGATCCAGCGAGTCAGCCTTTCAATTCCAATGCCAAAGCCGCAATGCGGCACACTGCCGAATCGGCGCAAGTCCAAATACCACTCAAAATCTTTTATCGGCAATTTCGCTTTAATAATTCCGGCTTTCAATGTCTCATAATCGTCTTCGCGCTCTGAACCGCCAACAATTTCGCCGAATCCCCGCCCTGCTAAAATATCAGCGTTATAAACTAACTCCGGATCATCGGCGTGCCCTTTCATATAAAAAGGCTTGGCGGATTTTGGCCAGTTTTTTACGATAACCGGGATATCAGAATCTTTAGTCAGCAATTCTTCATCCTCCGCACCAAGGTCGTCGCCAAATTTTATGACCGAACCAAGTTCGTTCAACTTTTTAATTGCTTCGCGATAAGTGTAGTGAATAAAAGGATTATCAACCACGGCTTGAAGAACTTTCAAATCTCTATCTAAAATCTGCAATTCTTCTTTCCCGTGTTGAACCACAAAAGCAAAAGCGTGTTTAATGCTCTCTTCCTGAATTTTTAAACTTTGTTCATGGTCAATAAAAGCGATTTCCGGATTGAGCGACCAAAATTCCGTCAAATGTTTTCTGGTTTTTGATTTTTCCGCTCTAAAGTTCGGGCACAGGTCATATACTTTTCCAAATGACATGCACATCGCTTCCAAATACAGCTGGCCGTTTTGAGTTAAGTACGCTTTGCGGTCAAAATAATTCACTTCAAACAAATCAGTCGTGCCCTCGCAACAGGTCGGGGTAAAAATTGGAGTATCAAGTTCAATATAACCGGTTGAATTATAATATTCCTGCAAGCCGATTTTAACCAAATGCCGCAAACGCAAAACTGCCCATTGAGTTTGTGAACGAATCCATAAATGCCTTTGCTCCATCAAAAAATCCGGCCCGTGCTCTTTATTCCCAATCGGATATTCTTCAGATTTTTGAATAAATTTTAAATCTTTAACCTGCAATTCGTATTCTTCTTTTTTTGGATGCTTGGAAACGGTCCCCGAGATTTCCACCGAGCTTTCCTGCGTCATGTTTTCGGCAACTTTCCATGAATCAGCGTCAACCGATTTTTGATCCACCACTGCCTGCGCAAAGCCGGAACCGTCGCGCATCTGCAAAAAAACGATTTTGCCGGATGAACGAAAATTAAAAACCCAGCCTTTGATTAAAACTTCCTTGCCCAATTGTTCTCGAAAATCTTTGATGTAAGTTTGTGGCATACAAATTATATTAAAACCAAAAATTAAATTAGTAAAAATTATACTATTTCAGATTCTTCTAATCTTCTATCTATAGTTCCAAAATTCCCTTATATTATAAATCGTTTTCCCAATTTTAGCAAACAACTCTACTTCTCCCCCTCACTTTATATGGGATAAATAGCACTCCTCTCAATAAAAAACCATAGAGCTTGACAAAAACTTATTAATTTGCTATAATATTAGGTGTAAAATATTTCAAAGGAGGAAGAAATGAAGCTCGATAAGCTGCTGAACGGTCTATTGAAAGGTATTGCGATCCGCTTCGTCGGTTTCGGAGCGCTGATCGCGCTCACGCTCGCTGTCGTCGCCACGCTCATCTGCCACTACTTCGGTCTCACCGCAATCCCCTGGTGGGGTTCGGTTCTCGCCGCCATTGGCGGAGCGGTAAGCGGGCTGTTCCTTTTCGCCGTCTGCCTGCCGGCGATCATGATTATGGCATTCGTGATAAGCATGTTCATCGTGCTTCTCCACGAATGAACGCTCTCGCGGCGGTCCCTTGTGACCGCCGCTGATTTTTTTAAAATAGAAAAAAGCCCGCAATCGATCTTGCAAGCTTGAATTGAAATTATGCCTTGCAGGCCGCGTCTGAACGCGGCTTGGGCTTGCACTTCCTGATCTTGTAAGCCAGAATCAGCCCGATGACGGCAAAGGGAATCATGGCCATGGGCCAAAACCACCATGCGGACGGATCTTTGGCTGCCTCGGATCCGGACTCTGGCAAAGTCAGCGCGTAGAGAACTGCCTGCAATCCAGTGCCGGCATACACAAAGCCGTCAATCATGCCAACCGCAATGCCGGCATTTCGGCTGCCACCAAAATCCATGCTGGCCGTTCCGGAAAGCATGCCATGAATACCGATGACAAACATTGACATGAACACAACGACCCAGGCCAGATACGGCGATCCCAAAAGGAAGCAAAGTCCGACCGACCCGAGGAACATGCCGACGTACAAAATCGCCGCTACCGGACCGCGGCGGGCCTTAAAAAAATGATCGGAAATGGTTCCGGCAAAAACTCCGCCGAGAATCCCGCCACAGCACAAGAGCAGTCCCCAGTTGTGATACACAAAACTGTCTGTTGCTCCAATCGCTTTGGCAAACGGCCGATAAATCTGCATGATCGCCTGGCGCAGAAAGCCGCTGCAGAATTCAATGCAGGCGATGAACATGATCACCCTGATGCCGGTTTCCTTGTCCTTGTAATTGAACATTTCCTTGAAAACCTGCAACGGGGGATCGGACGGACCGCTTTCTCCAGAGGTTGTGTCCCCGGTTTTTATATCGCGATAACCCGCCTCACTGGGCTTATTCCTGACAATGAGGTAACCGACAACAAACATAATGCCCAAAGCCGCGGCCGGAGCAAAGAATGCCCAGTTGACCGGCAACTTCCAGGTATCAAGAATCTGCGACGTCCAATCAAAAGCAAAGTAAATTCCCATGGCAATCAAGATGCCGAAAATGGCGCCGAATACGCCACGCTCTCTGACGTGGAACCAGGCTGAATTACATTTGACAATGGCCACCGCGCCAAAACTCTGGAAATACATGTTGACTGGATAAATAACAATCAGCGACCAAAACAACTGATTCGCGGTTATTTCGCCGGTCAAACTAAGCCAGCAGGCAATTCCCATTGCTAGGTTGGCTACAGCCGCGCCGAAAACTCCGACAAGAATCGAAAAGCGGCCACCGAACCGATCGGTCAAAGGACCGTTAAGCAGAAAGGAAACTCCGTAAGTAATGGTTCCGGCGCCAAAAACCCAGTTAAAGGTTTCCAGCATTTCTTTGCCGCCAAGATTGATGATCGCGCCATTCAGATTGTACCTACCCCAATACAGAAAGGCGTACATTACACCAAGAACGAGCCAGTTGATTGACCGGCGGCGGCGATACTTTTTGTCTTTCAGATGCGCTAATTCGCCGGGCTTTTTGGGATCTTCCTTCACTTCCGGCAAACGCCAAAGAACAAAAGCAATAACTGCGAGCAACATGGCAATCGGCGCAATGCCGGTATACCACGGTTTGCCGGTAGCGCCGTCAGCGGCCAGAACCGGAATAGAAGTCAGAAGAATAAAAATAAAAATCGAAATTTGCGCCAGCACTTTTTGAATCAATGAGACTTCATTCTTTTTATTTCGCATTGCCTCACCTCCGGTATCTGACACCGAACCATTGAACAACTCAATTATCAAAGTTCTATTTTCACCTTACTCGACGCCCCAAATATTGTCAAACATATCCAAAGATGCCACTCAATCAACACAGCTTGATTTTTTGGCTATTTTATGTTAAATTTATCTTGTATGCAATTTCAAATCGATAAACAAAATGATGGCAACCGGCTGGACAAGTTTCTTGTTGCAGAGCTGGGGCAAGCCAGAAACCAGATTCAAAAGCTAATTAAGAACGGCTCGATTTTGGTTAATCAAAAAAAAGTTGCCCCTCATAAATTTCTAAAAACTGGCGACACTATTGAAATTACAGCCAACGTAGTGGCTATTGGCGAGACGGAAAAAACGTCCGGCCAGCCAAAACAAATTTTTCGCCGCGCCGCCAGTCGCCTGCAATCCGCTCTAACTTCCCCTCTACCAAAAGAAATGCGGCCAACTATTCTGCATCAGACAAAAGATTTTATTATTATTGAAAAACCCGCCGGCCTGCTGGCTCACGCCACCAAAGCTTCAACCGAGCCGACGCTGGTGGACTGGCTGGTAAAAAAATTTCCAAAAATAAAAAAAATCGCTGACTCGGAAGCCTTAATCAGAAACGACTATACTTTTCGGCCGGGCATTGTTCATCGCCTGGACCGTGAAGTTTCCGGACTAATGCTCGTTGCGCTCAATCAATCTGCCTTTGAATATTACAAAGAGCAATTCAAAAAAAGAAATATTAAAAAAACCTACATTGCGCTTGTTCATGGTCAATTATCAGAGGACGCTACCTCAATTGAATTTGAAATTAGCCGCAAAAAAAACAAAGGCCAAATGGCAGCTCATCCAAAAGGCTCAGGCAAAGGCCGGCCGTCAATAACTGAATACAAAGTAATAAAAAGATATTCCAGGGCCACTCTAGTCGAAATCAATCTTCAGACCGGCCGAACCAATCAAATCCGCGTGCATTTTTTCGCACTGGGTCATCCGGTTATCGGTGATCAAGTTTATAGAGTTCAAAATTCAAAATTAAAAGCCAAAAGTATGGGCGCGGCCCTGAAATTAAAATTAAAAACCAAACAACTGCTTTTGCACGCAGCTAAATTAAGTTTTGTTGATCAGGAAAACCATGAACAAAATTTTGAGTCCAAGTTGCCGGCTGAATTTTCAGGTTTCTAATGTAATCATTCAACTTATTACTTCAATTTTCTCCCCTTCTTTCCCCTCTCCCTCCTCTTGCCCCGCTAAATCTTCTTATTAACTTATGTTTAATCCGCATAAACCACAAACAGATCCGCCGGAAGAAAAAAAAACCGATCCGGAATTAATCAAAAGGTTCGAAACAAAACTAAAAAACGAATCCAATTTAGAATTTACCAGCCGGCTTTTTCAAGAATTGCCGGAACTGGAATTTTATTTGGTTGGTGGCATGGTCAGGGACACTATTTTAAAACATCCGACTTCAAAAGATTATGACTTTATCGCCCGCGGTGTTGAAATGAAAAAACTTGTTGCTGTTTTGCAAAAAATGGGGCGGGTTGATTTTGTCGGCCGCAATTTTGGCGTGATTAAATTTACCCCCACCGGCTCAACCTTGCGCGAACCGATTGACATTGCTCTACCTAGAACAGAGCTTCCAGTGGGCACAGGCGGCTACCGCGACGTGGAAGCAAAATCCGATCACACTTTGCCGATTGAAGAAGATTTATCCAGACGCGATCTGACTATCAATGCGATTGCCTGGAATATGGGCGCAAATCAGCTTGTTGATCCGTTTAACGGCCAGGAAGATTTACGTAATAAAAAAATTCGCTGTGTCGGCCGGCCGGAAGACCGCTTTCAGGAAGATTATTCCAGAATGCTACGCGCCATCCGCTTTGCCTGCCGCTTTGATTTTGAAATTGAGCCGCAAACAAAACTAGCCATAATGAATTTAATGCCGCATATCAATGACCAGCGCGAAATTCCTATTGTCGAATCACTAGAAAGACAAATGACGCTCGCCACTAATGATTTAGACCAGAAAAAACTGCAAAGCAAAATTGAAAAACAAAAACAAGCAAATCCAAACGCGGAAAAACAAGAATTCGTAGTGCCGCGCGAAACAATTGCGGTGGAGCTTTTGAAGTCGCTGAAAGAAAATCCGGCTCGGGCGCTCGAACTGCTCGATGAGTTCGGCGCTTTGGAAAAACTTTTGCCGGAAGTTCTAAAACTGAAAGGCTGCGAACAACCGGCGGAATTTCACGCCGAAGGAGACGTGTGGCAGCACACAAAAATGATGCTGGAAAAGATTCGCTCTGAAGAATTCAGAAAATATTTTAAAGGCTCACATATTACCGGCGAATTTGCGCTCGGCGTGATTTTGCACGACATTGGCAAGCCGGAAACAAAGCAAACGCCGGAAGATCACGGCGTTGATAGAGTCAGATTCAACAGCCACGACACTGGTGGAGCAAAAATAGTCGGAAAAATCGCCACCAGATTTAACTTGTCTGATTTTCAAACTGCGAAACTAAAATTCATGGTTGAAAACCATATGTTTGCCATGACTATAACAAATATTTTTAACGTCAGTACATATAAATTCGCCAGACGATTTATTGACAGTCCGCATTCTCAAGACTTGTTAATGCTGTTCTACCTTGACGCAAACTCAAGCATTCGACCGGACGGTTCTTCGCCAATGAATAATTTTTTGGACACTTTGAAAAGAATCAATCAGATTAAACAAATCCGGACCGAATTGCCTGAAGAAAAATTTGCCGACGGCCAAATAATGATGCAAACACTGGAAATTAAGGGTGGACCGCTTATCGGAGCCTTAACTTATGTTATGTCTGATTTGATTGATTCCGGAAAAATTAGTGGCAAAGAAGAAGCTGTTAAATTTTTACAAAAAAACAAAGCCTTGATTTTAGAATATAAAGATAAAGTTCGGGGAAATAATCGGGAGGAGGTGGCGGACGAGATCTTGAAACGACTTTGATTTACAATCTTGCAATTTTTATTAAATTACCAATTTCAAATTTCCAAACGAATCAATTCCTAAATTTAAAATTTTAAACGTTCTTATGAATAAACTCTTTCTAATATCCGGCACTTCCGGCGTCGGAAAAACCACCATTGCTTACGAATTATTAAAACAAATGCCCAAGCTAGAACGGCTAGTTACTTGTGTTACTCGCGAACCCAGGCCAGGTGAAATCAATGGCCAAGATTATCATTTTATCAGCCGCGAGGAATTTGAAAAAAAAATACAGAGCAATGAAATGTTTGAATACGATGAGCACTATGGCAATTATTACGGCAACAGCCGACGCGACCTGGAAAAAATCTGGGAGCAAGAAAAAATCGCCATAATCCTGCTCGACGTCAATGGCGTACGCACCGTAAAAAAGGTTTTTCCCGAAGCTAAATCAATATTTATTCTGCCGGACAATTTGGAAAATCTAAAAACCCGTATCCGCCAGAGACCAATGACCGATGAAGCGTTCGCCAAACGCTGGGAACAAATAGAAAGAGAATTAAAACAAGCCGATGAATATGATTTTCGTGTTATCAATGAACAAAACAAAATCGACCAGGCAGTCGCCAAAACGCGGGCATTAATTGAAAATAATTAACTCTTGACTTATATTACAAATTAATCTATACTAAAACTCAGTTAAAAATAACGACAATAAGTGAAACAGGTGATAGAAGTGGAACAAGTGTTAGAAGCGTAACAAGTGATTAAACACCTGTTACACCCGTTACACCTGTTACACCTGTTACCCCCGTTACAATATGCCAGAAGATAAAGCAGTAGATGAAAAAAAAACAGCTCCGGAAAAAGAAGTAAAAATTGACCGAACATTTCCAAAAGTTCAGCCCGGAACTGTTGTTCGCGTTCACCAGGAAATCACAGAATTAAACCCAAAGGGCGAGGAAAAAAAAAGGATTCAGATTTTCGAAGGCACAGTCCTCGGTCGCAAGCATGGCAAAGGGATTAATGCCACAATCACTGTTTATAAAGTTTCAGGCGGCGTGGGCGTGGAAAAAATTTTCCCTCTTCATTCGCCAACTGTCAAAAAAATCAACGTAATAAAAACACAAAAAGTGCGCCAGTCAAAACTCGGCTTCTTGAAAAGCAAACATAAACGGATGAAGGAAATTAAATAAGAGAACAGGAAAGAGAATCAGGAAAGAATATATAAAATTTTAAAAATGAAAAAATACCGGCCAAAGTACTGTCCGATATTTTTTTATACAATTCAATTTATTTCAAAACTCTTTTCAAATACTGCCCCGTTGCCGACCCGGCCACTCTGGCCACTTGCGCCGGCGTTCCCTCGGCAATCAAATAACCGCCGCGGTCGCCACCCTCCGGCCCGAGGTCAATAATCCAATCGCAATTTTTTATTACTTCCAAATTGTGCTCAATAATCAAAACAGAATTTCCTTTTTCAACCAGACGATCCAAAATATATAGCAACCTTTTAATATCGTCAAAATGCAGTCCAGTCGTCGGCTCGTCTAGAATGTACAAAGTCTTGCCCGTGGCATAACGAGATAATTCAGTTGCCAGCTTGATCCTTTGCGCCTCGCCACCCGAGAGAGTTGTCGCCGGCTGGCCAAGCGTTAAATAGCCGAGACCCACTTCTTCCAGCACGCTCAATTTTTCATTCAAAATCGGCGTATCGCCAAAAAATATTTTAGCTTCCGCCACAGTCATGTCCAGCACGTCGGCAATATTTTTCCCGCGGTAATGAATTTCCAAAGTTTTTTTATTGTAGCGCCGACCTTTGCATTCGGCGCATTCCACATAAACATCCGGCAAAAACTGCATTTCAATTTTTATCAATCCGTCGCCACCACAAGCTTCACAGCGTCCGCCTTTGACATTGAAACTAAAGCGGCCGGCATCATAACCTTTTATCTTTGCCTCGGGAACCAAAGTAAATAGGTCGCGGATATAAGTAAAAACGCCGGTATAAGTCGCGGGATTTGAACGCGGCGTGCGGCCGATTGGCGACTGGTCAATGGTAATCACTTTATCAACATTTTCCAAACCTCTTATTTCTTTATGTTCAGCCGGCAAATCTTTGGATCGGTAAAAATAACGGGCCAGCGCTTTTGACAAAATCTCGGTCATCAGAGTTGACTTGCCAGAGCCGGACACGCCGGTGATGGCCACCAGATTGCCAAGCGGAATTTTTATGTCAAGATTTTTCAGATTAAACGCTTTGGCTCCCCTGATCTCAATTACCTTTGAAATTGATCTTTTTTGTTTTTTTATTATTTCAATTTTTTCTTTGCCGGATAAATATTTTCCGGTCAATGACTTTGGGTTTTTTTTAATAACGTCAATTGTCCCCTGCGCCACCACTTCTCCGCCGTAAATTCCCGCGCCTGGCCCAACATCAATAATATAATCAGCCGCCCGCATCATATCTTCGTCGTGTTCAACAACAATGACTGAATTTCCCTTGTCTCTTAATTCTTTCAGTGTTTTGATCAGTTTATTATTGTCAGCCGGATGCAAGCCAATTGACGGCTCATCCAAAACATAAATGACTTCAGACAAAGATGAACCCAATTGTGTGGCCAGACGGATTCTCTGCGCTTCTCCGCCTGACAGCGAGGTGGCGCTACGGCCAAGGGTCAGATAATCAAGCCCAACATTTTCCATAAAACCGACTCGGCGGTCAATTTCCTTGATCACTGCGCCCGCCACTTTGAATTCAGTATTATTAATTGCTTCCGTAATATATTCAAATTCTTTTTTGGGTAATTTTTTACCTTTGTATTTTGCGCTTTTGAGCAACTCACTGATCATGCTTTTCAAATCAGCAATCGCCACGTCAGTATAATCAATTATTGTCCGGCCACCGACAGTCACAGCCAAACTTTCTTTTTTCAATCGTTTGCCCGAGCACTCAGGACAAACATGCTGGCGCATATATTTTTCGATTTCTCGACGAATGTAATCAGAATCTGTTTCTTTGTGTTTATTTTCCAGACCGGGCAGCACTCCTTCAAAAACCAAGCTTTTTGTTCCGACTTCATATTCTTCATCCCCGGTGCCGCAAAGCACAATGTCCAAAGCTTTTTTGGATAATTTTTCTACTGGCACGTCAATGGAAAATCTGTGGCGCTTGGCTACGGCGGCCAGAAGTTGCCAAATCGAAGTTTGATTGGAAAATATTTTTGTCCACGGTTTGATGGCTCCCTGCGCCAGAGTTAATCGAGGATTACTGATTACAAGTTCCGGGTCAACTTCCATTTTCGTGCCGAGGCCAGAACAAACAGGACAGGCACCAAACGGCGAATTAAAAGAAAAACTGCGCAGTTCAATTTCCGGCAAATCTATGTCACACTTTGGACAAGTATAATATTGACTGAATAATGTATCTCCGGCTTTGTCCGAACGCAACACAACCACCAAGCCGTTTCCCAGGTCAGCCGCTACTTTTGTTGATTCGAAAAGTTGATCCTTTGTTTCCTTGTCGCCGTCAAGCAGGATGCGGTCAACCACCACTTCCACTGTATGTTTTTTCTGTTTATCAATTTCAATCTGTTCAACTTCTTCAATGCTATATAATATTCCGTCCAACCGAACCTGGTAATAATTAGCCTTGCGAATTTCGTCAAAAATTTTCCGATGCGAGCCCTTTTGTTCGCGAATAATCGGCGCCAAAATGGAAACATTGACTTTGTGATTGATGCTCCATATTTTTTCTACGATTTCTTCCACTGTCTGGCGGGACACTTCATGCCCACAGCTGGGACAATGAGGATGGCCGATACGGCTGAACATCAGGCGAAGCATGTCATAAATTTCCGTAATTGTGCCGACAGTTGACCGAGGATTTTGCGCGCTGTAACGCTGGTCAATGGCAATCGCCGGCGAAAGGCCGGTAATCTGATCAACATCCGGCTTTTCCTTTACTTCAAGAAATTGACGGGCGTAAGAAGACAAGCTTTCAACATAGCGACGCTGGCCCTCAGCATAAACTGTGTCAAAGGCTAATGAAGATTTTCCTGAACCGGAGAGCCCCGTGACAACCACCAATTTATTGCGAGGAATGTCAATGTCAATGTTTTTCAAATTATTGACTCTGGCGCCTCTGATGGAAATTTGATTACTCATAGGAAGGACTGTTGGTTAGTTAGAATGAAAATTAATTACTATCCAAACATGCTGCCGTAAATTATAGCAACATAAAATGGTTTTGTAAAGAGGTAGTTACAAATATACAGACTAAAACAATCTCATTACTGATCTGTACTATCTGTACTTCAAATCTGTATCTCTGTACCCCCAAAAAAAAGGACGCCAACTCATTTAGTCAGCGTTCTTGATTTTGTTCAGCTCTAATAATTTCACTCGCGCAAATTACCCAGTTTTTGCAATTCAACCAGGTGGGCGTACAGGCCATTCTTTTGAACCAGACGAGCATGGTCGCCGGATTCAGCGACTTGGCCATTGTCAATCACGTAAATCATATCAGCCCGCTGAATGGTGCTGAGGCGATGCGCAATCGCCACAACCGAAATATTCAGCTGACCGCGAATTTTATCCAGCATGAGCTGGATCGCTTTTTCCGCTTCCGAATCCAAACTGGAAGTTGCCTCGTCCAAAATCAGCACGCGGGCGCCGTTCAAAAGAGCGATGTAGGCGCGAGCTATTCCCACTCGCTGTCTCTCGCCGCCGGACAAGCGAATACCTCGCTCGCCGACCTGCGTATTAATTCCGTCGGGAAATCGTTCCCGACTGTTAATAACGTCATCCAAATGAGCCGCCCGCAATGCTTCCAGGACTTGCGCCTCGGAAACATCAGGATGCGGATAACGAATATTTTCAAGCAAGGTGGCGTCAAAAATATCCACGTCCTGCTGGACAATGGCAAACAGCCGTCTATACCAGGAAAGTTCCAGGTCTTTGACGTTTTTGCCGTCCAGCAAAATTTCGCCGCCACTGGCATCGTACATGCGGCACAGCAGTCTCGCGACCGTGGTTTTGCCTTCTCCGCTTTTGCCAACCAAAGCAACCATTTGATTTGGCTCCAGACACGACGAATAATCAATCAATACCGGCGAATCCTTGCCAGGATAAGCGAAAACTACGCGCCGGAATTCAAATCTTCCCTCATATTTCAAGGGAACAATCGCGCCCTCCACATTGGCAATATCAGACTTCTGCTCCATCAGCTCCTTCATTCTATTTACCGCTACAGTTTTTCTCATAATCCTGGCGTAATTGGCCATAATGTCGCCGATACTAAAAATCGTCACGTTGCCGGTGGCAATCATATAAACCACCGTGCCGATTGAGCTCCTGCCCATTGCCACGAAAACAAAACCAAGGGCAATGGTCGCAAAATAAAACAAATGCAACATTAGTCCGGAAACATAAAAATACCTTTGCATTTTTATTGAAGCTTCCGTATCCAGATCATACATCTGCCCGCGCAGATCAGCGAATTTTTCAATTTCTTTGTTTTCCTGGACAAAGTTCTGTACTGTTTTGACGTTGATAATCGACTGGCAGAAATAACCAACCGCCTGCTCTTTTTTCTTTTCCCAAATCTCCCAGGCGCTTTCAAATTTATTGTGCATGTGGTAGTGGATGTACATGGCCGGAAAAAATGGCGCCACGAAAAGCAGTCCGAGCTTCCAATCAATTACCAAGGCTACTGTAACATTGATGATCAGATAAAAAAGCGCGGGCACGATGCCCCAGTAAAGTTCCATGACAATCATAACCAGCTTTTCACAGCCCTTTTCGATTTTGGAAATTTTCTTGCCGGTATTTTCCTGTTCATGATAATTGAGCGACAATGACAACAGCTTTTCCTGCGCCAGGACAGGACAGCGATTTTCCAATTTAATTACTCCGAGCAGAAAATACTTTTCCGCCACAAAATGTTTTAGTGTCAGCGCCGCCACTTTGACAACCAAGAGCGCGCCGGTGAGCGCGATCAGGCCGCTACTGATTGTCTTGCCGCCGATCACTTCCGGCAGCTCATCGAAAATCAATTTCAACAGGTAAGGAAAGCCAATATTCAGAATCTCAATCACAAATATCATTATTGTCGCAATTATGATCAGTCTCTTGGCCTCGCCAAGCAAACTCCACAGGTTTGACAAGCTACGCAGAAATGAACTGATATTCCGGTCTTCCGCTTTTACCGCTCCGTCCCAGTCGCTCATGTTCGCCTCCCTTGTATTAGCCGCTAGACTAATGTTTTGTTTCGAAAATTGTAAAAGATCAAAAAAACGTCCAGAGAACAGGACGTCTTTGCATTTTTATAATGAAGAAATTTGTTTTAGGTTTTCATATTATCAAACAATTTGCCTTCAATCAAAAAACTGCCAAGATTTCCTGTCCTCGATTGGGCGGGTGCATATGCACGCGCGCGCAATCCGGCACCGAAAACAGCACCAGATGTATTCCATCTAGTCATGCCTGCATTCATTTTTTGAATTGTTTGATAACTATTCATAAAATCAATTAATAAAACTTGCTTCTTACAATTTAATCTTTTTTGTGTTATTCACAATATAAGACGTTCGCATCCATATATTATTACGAACATTATATCTTAACACAAAACTACGTATTGTCAAGTGTGGCTAAAATTAAATAAAAAAATAGGCAAAATACCTATTTATATTCATCCTATTCCTATTACGTCCTGGCTAATGGCTTAATTTTCAAAACTTCCTGCGCTGACAACTCGGACAGCGAATCTTCCTCCTGTAATTTGCCGACCAAAGTATCAACCTTTTCATCCTCCCTACGAACAGCCACCACTAAATCGCCTCGCAAATCCGCAAGTTTGTTGTCAAGATAATCCTTTGTAACCATTTGATTTTCAAGATGACCGGTTCGTTTGTCAAGAGAATCTAACCTCGCTTCAACTTTATCAAAACGCTTATCAACTTTATTAGCGAAGTTATTAACTGCGGACAAAATTTCATCGGTCGTTGCTTCGGCCATATAAATTGAACGGTTTCACGATTTAACAGTTTAATATTTTTACTATTATACTCATTAAAATAAATTATTGCAAATCGTATTTCTCCACATTCTCATCCGCGATTTTTTGAATTAATTCTATCTCCGCTTTGCCTTCATCCGACTTGAATAAATGTTTATAGCGTCCTTGCAATTTGAAATATTCTTCAACTTTTGGTCGCGGTTTCGGACATTTAACTGCGTTCGTTAGTTTGCCGTTCTCATATTCAACAATCGGATAAATCCCGGTTTGTTGAGCGAGTTTGGCTATAGTAATAGTATCCTTTGAATCAGTATGCCAGCCCGGCACGCAGGTGCAGAGTATTTGCAAATATTTGGGACCGGGAATTTGCAAAGCTTTTTTTACTTTGTTCCCGATGTCAATCACATTGCCGACTGTGGCCGTGGCAACATAAACGCATTCATGCGCCAGCGCGATTTTCACCATGTCCTTTTTTTTCAGCTGATTGCCAAATGAAACTTTGCCCGACGGAGTAGTCGTGGTATTGGCGCCAAGCGGAGTGGCTCCGCTGGCTTGAATCCCCGTGTTTTCATAAGCTTCATTGTCAAAACAAACATATAAAATATTTTCCCGCCGGTACCAAGACCCAGAGATTAAACCAAATCCAATGTCAAAAGTAGCGCCATCGCCTCCCCAGGCAAGGATATTGGTTGATTGGTTAATTGGTTGATTGGTTAATTGACGCTTAAAGTTTAAAGCCGCTAAAACACCGGACGCGACTGCCGCGGCGTTTTCAAAGTTGGCGTGAATCCATGGAACTTTGAATGCGCTCATCGGGTAGCGAGTAGTTGTCACTTCACTGCAACCGGTGGCATTGGCAATAATCGTATTTCCCCCCGCCGCCGCGAGCACATGCCGCATAGCCAAAATCTCACCACAACCTGCGCAGGCCGAGTGTCCGGGATTTAGTAAATGATTAAATGGCATTTGGTATGGCATAAACATCTTAAAGGTTATCAGCAATATCTTTGTATGAATCAGGGATGCACATATCGTTGCCGTTATACTCACCGGACGTATTATTTGCACACAGATAACCAGCCGAACAGTCATCATCGCCACCACAATCGCAAAGGGTTCCCTCGCAAGTTCCCTTTTTCCATCCACCACCAACGCACAAACTATCGTTGATGCCGCAGGCGATAGCTGACGCGGGAGCACAAATATTTGTGCTCCACTCATCTGTACAAAAAAGCTTATAGCCACAAGCATCTTTATCAGAACTAGGACATTTTCCCCCTATCAAAGCTGTTCCATCAGTGCTCTTGCAAGCATTACAATTATTCTTTCCCCAATCTGTTATACAATCACCCGGCGACAAAGCTGTACCGGCGCAATCGGAATCAGCATCACAAAGTCCCCAATATTTTTGCGACGCAACTACAGTTGAATCACCAACAGAGCTATAGCCATATGGCACACCAGGCGCACCCACGTCGTTCGCAAGACAATAATTCCAACCGCAACCATCCTCAATGTCAATACAAACGGCATCCGGCCCACAATCTTCATTATTGTTACATTCGCATCGCGTTTCTGTAGTTCCCTCACCATACCAGTGGTCTTCCTCGCAATCCATGCCCTTATAACAAGATTTGTTATTTCCCTCGTCACATATTTCCAAATTAAGATGCTGCAACATACAAGCACCGGTCACGGTTTCGCAATATGATCCTTCTGGACAGTCAGCATCGTCATCGCACATACAAGATCCACCCACACAATTATTGCTGATACATTGCTCAGCCTTATCACAGGCTTCACCTTGCTCTCTCTTATACTTACACTCATTTGCCGAAAATATATTTTTAATGCAGGCATAACCATACAAAACTCCGTCTATCTTTTTCTTCTTGAAAAAATCCGGTGCTGTACTATAAGGCTGATATGCACAATCCTCTTTTTTTGAACATTCGCACTTTCCGCCGGAACAACTACCGCTGTTGCACTGGCTATTGTCCGAACAAGATGCGCCAATTGCCTTACCCACAATACAACTATTCCAAATATTCCAAGAGGTGGCGCAAACTAACTTGTCTTTTTGCGGATCTCCCGGAGCAACTTCATTTTTGCAATCTTCATCTTCATTACATTCACATCTCTTTGATCCCTGCTCCAGTTCACAATCATCGCTAAGACACTCCTTATTACTTCCACATATTGCTCCAACCTTCAATGAAGCACCGAACATTTTATCAGCTAAAGAACAATCAATATCCGCGTCCTCTTGAAAATCTTTTGAATCAATATCTAATCTAATACCACTAGTTTCAACATCATAAGCCCTCATTGTTTTCCACTTTTTCCCTTTTTCCGCTGGGAGTCCGCCGGACATCCAGCCCTCCCCCTTGGGACTCATCCAAACAACAGTAGTGTCGCAAGGCTCTATCCATATACCATTATAAGCCTCATTATCTTTTTCTGTGCTAATAGGATTTTCCGGATTTAGAGCGACATAATACTCATCGTCAATTGTTCCGTCAAAGCCAATCCAACTCATGCCCGCCTGGGTAGCAACAACAATTTTGGAATTGGTGACAGCGGCGTTGGACGCCCCGGTATCATTAAGTTCAATCATCAGCATATATGAATCTTTTGCACTCGATTTTTTACTCGCCACAGCGGCCTTTATATCACTCCATCTAATATAATATACTTTATCGCCGTCTCCTGGGTTATCTTTAATCGGGTCGGCGCAGGTGGAAGTAGCGTCACTATCTAATGCTACACAATCCGCATCACTATATCCTCCCAAAGCATATAAACCTATCGAATCCAAAAACCTGCCATCATCATACTTCAGATATCCCCAAACCGCGGCGTCAATACAAGTAACTTTATTTTCTTTCATCGCTTTGTCTTCTGGTGACGGCAAACACCATTGTTTGTGCCCATCTGCCGATGGCTTACATATAGAGCCAATACACTTGCCAGGTTCTTCGTCAATACTTTTATCTTTTATTTCATACGAACCTTCCTGGCCACACGTATTATCAGTCACCTTGTACTTAGCTGCTGGCACCTCATTACAAAAAGTAAAGGAAGAAATCCCCTTCTCTCTGACTACCTCAATCTTTATCGGTTCCAATTTTATTAAATTCGGGTTAATAGTATTCAACAAAACATAAGTGCCGAGCAATAAGATTAAACCTAAAACCGCGCCGGACATCATGCTCTTGGCTTTGGAAATCATGGTCTGATTCAGTCCGCCCATCATGTACATCACCCCGCCGATCATCAACATTAATACAGCAAGCAATGATCCGAGCGTCACGCCATAGCGATAAACCGCATTCAGATATTGAGCAACCCAGGGAATACGGATGCACATTTTCTTTTCATAATCCTCGCAATATTTTGCATCTTTTGCTTTTTCCGCGGGGGTGCATTTGCACGGCGCCTCATCCACGGCCGTAAAACTCGTAGGCAGATCGCCGAACTGAATATTGATCTTCGCTTCTTCCAAATTAAAGCCAGCCTTTGGAACCGCCGACGGAGTGGATTTTGGTGTTCCTGAAGGAGCAGGGGACGTAGGCTTAGGCGTAGGCGGGGGCGCCACCGGGCACAAGACAGCACAAGTATCAGTCGGCAATTTTATATCTTCTACTGTTCCGTCATCGCAAACGCACACGTCCGTAACCAAAGGAAGCTTACCTACGCATGCGGCAGTGCACGGATCAGCCGGCGGATATGAAGTTCCTGCACAGTCGCACTGTTTCGCAGAGGCCAGAGCAGTCGGAACTGAAACAAAATATATTAAATTAAAAGATTGCAGTAATATTAAAACCACTGTTGATAAAATAAATAGTTTGGTGAATTTAGTCATAAAATTTTGAAATATGTATGATGGAAATATACTTTAAATATAGCAAGAATCACGCTGTATTATTCAAACCGTAAATAGTTTCTAGATTTCTCCATTCCGTTCGCCCAGATTTGATATTTATTCTCGCGACGAGTTCGGCTCACTCCAGTCGAAATGACAAGAAGGAAAATGCTCTGCCTTCTCTCTTTGTCATTTCGAATAATGCTGCCCCCCCCTGCCGTGTCATTCCGAGCGGAGCGGAGCGAAGTCGAGGAATCCATTCCTGCCAAAGGAAATCAGCATTTCCCCACAAACACCAGTCCACTGTTCCCCTTTTGCGCTTGTTTATAAATAGCGGCAATCATCTTCCTGGTAATATCACGCCCACCGAGACCGGCAACAAAAGATTGGATTTTTATTTTTGGATCCCGCATTGCCGCCTTGACCTCACTGGCCAGAATTCCTTCATTGCCGAGCGAGATGCTCTTGTCAATGACCGCGACATTCTTCGCGCCCGACAAGGCCTTGATAATTTCCAAGGTTGGAAACGGCCGAAAACATTTAATTTTTAGAACTGCAGCGCTGCCGCCAGCGTTGTTTATTTCGTCAACTGACGCGCGAATCGTGCCGACAACCGAACCCATGGCCATGAAAACTACTGCCGCGTTTTTGCTGCCGTAATATTCCACCAGTCCGTCATCGCCGCGCTTGAATATTTTTCTATAACTATCAAATTCTTTTTTTATAATTTTTTTTGAAACCTCCAAATCACTGGCCAAATCCTGACGAATTTCCATGTAATCAGCCGGCGTGGCAAAACAGCCGAGACTGACCGGGTTTTCAGGATCCAGAAACTGGCCCGGTTCAGGACAATAGGCCGGCAAATAAGAATCCACCATTGCCTGCTCCGGAATTTCCACCGGCTCAAAAGTGTGCGTCAAAACAAAACCATCCATATTGACCATGACCGGTATTTTGGTTTGTTCGGCGATTTTGAATGCCAAGATATGAAAATCAACAACTTCCTGATTATTTTCCGCAAAAAACATTATCCAGCCGCTGTCGCGCACAGTCATCGCGTCCTGCTGATCATTCCAAATATTGATCGGCGCCGAAACCGCTCGATTGGCGCAGGTCAAAACAACGGGCAGGCGCATGCCGGCAATTGTAAATATTACTTCGGACATCAAAAGCAAACCCTGCGAACAAGTCGCGGTATAAGTACGCGCGCCGGCGGCGCTGGCGCCGAGCACGATCGAGGCCGCGCTGAATTCGCTTTCCGCGCGCACATATTCAAAATCAGCTTGTCCGTCAGATCTGAGTTTGGACAAGTCTTCGACTATATGCGTTTGCGGAGTAATCGGATAAGCACTGACTACTCCGGGCCGGCATAGATTTACTGTTCGGGCTACGGCGTTTGAGCCTTCAATACAATACTTCATATAGAATTAACACGAATGGGCCACCACGCGAAGGACACGAATTAAATGGCCGATATAATATGAAAAGCGAATGGGCTATAACACGAATGGGCTACCACGCAAATGACACGAATTCAATTAAAGATTAGACTACATTGAACTGGATTTCCAAGATTTATATTCGGCATTTATAATGCGTTTTGGTTTCAAATAGTGCTGGCGAAAATTGACCAATATACCAAGACGAAAATTTCCACTCGCTAAATAGCGTTGCAGTTGATAATAATCCCCCTTTGTTAAAAGTCTTTTTACTTTAACTTCGATAACCATCTTTTTTTCTTCTTCCGCCACAACCAAATCAGGTATATTTCTTTTTTCTTTTTCACCTTCGAACGACGGCGGCAATGGCATTTCCCTGGCGCATTTTAATCCAAAAGCAATTATTTTTTGTTCCAGTTTATCCACATATTGCCGACGACTTCTATATCGCCCCAATTCATTTTGAACGTCAAATAAAATACCGTTTACTTAATATGATAATTCTTTATATATTATTTCCACCATGATTTATTCATTCGCATTTTCTCAAGGAGCCTTTGCCTTAAATTTCATCCATCTAATTCGTGTCATTCGCGTGTTCCCGAGCTATTCGTGTTTTATTCGTGTTATTATTTTTCTTCAAGTTCCATTTTAATACACTTAACAGGACATTCCTCCGCGCAAATACCACAACCCTTGCAATAATCCAAATCTTTTTCATAAAAAACCTTGCCCTGCAGAGCCTTGTCGCCAACCGGAAAAATACAACCCTCTGGACAAACGCGCGCGCAAGCGCCACAGGCGATACATCTGTCATGATCAACTATTGGGACAAATGTGCGCCAGTTGCCTGTTTTATTTTTCTTTGATGTACCGGGTTGAACGGCGATGTTTATCTTCATAATATAAAATAACTAGTGATTAGTGCGGGAGAAGTGAGAAGTGACATTGAAATTTCACATTTCACCTTTCAACTTTTAACTTTTAACTTTTAACTTTTCCCTTTTAACTTTTACCTCCTCTCGATCATCTGCCCTTTTTGATAAATTCAAAAGCCGCTTCCAAGGCCGCGATATTGGTTTCACCAAGCGGTCCACTGAATCTTTCCGCAACGGCTTTTTTCAATGATTCCAGGCTGACAGCTCCGCTCATGGCGGCAAAGGCGCCGACAATGGCAGTATTAATAAAAGGTTTGCCAATCTTTTCCAGCGCAATTTTCGTAGCCGGCACTATAACAATATTTTTATTTTTAATCTGCGGCCAACTTGTTTTTTCCGTATTAATTAAAATTGATGCTTGTTTTTCCAGCCCCAGAAGGACTTGGCGGTCATCATTAATCAAACTCGGATCCTGAACAATCACATAATCAGGGAAATAAATCTGCTCGCGCAAATGAATCGGCTGCAAAGAAATACGGCAGTAAGCCATGACCGGCGCACCTCGCCTTTCCACGCCGAAATTAGGAAAAGCCTGCGAATACTTCCCATCGTAAAAAGCGGCGACCGCGATCAATTCTGCCGCCGTGACCGAGCCCTGCCCGCCGCGGCCATGAATTCTAATTTCCAGCATTGTTTTCATAAATCGCTAAAAATTTTTCCACTACGTCTATCCAATTAGTTAACGGCACCACGCCTTGCAATTTATAACCATTGATAAAAAATGTGGGCGTGCCGCTGACTTCGCCTTCTTTAGCGGCGAAATAATCTTTTTTTATTTGAGCCAACGTTAAATCATTGACCAAACAATCTTCAAACTTTTTTTTGTCCAATCCGAAAGTTTGAACAGTTTCCGCCAAATTTTCTTCGTTTATCTGACCCTGAAGCTGGAACATGCGATCATGATACAGCCAAAATTTGCCCTGCTGATGCGCGCAAACTCCGCCTTTGGCCATCTCGATTGAGCTACCGCTAACCACAGGATAATTGCGCCAATAAAATTTTATTTTGTCATGATACTTGCCTTCAAGTTCTCGCATAATGTTAAAAGCTTGCAGGCAACGAGAGCAATTAAAATCACCAAACTCAACTATTTGAATTTCAGCCGCTTCATTTCCTTTCCATGGAGACATTGAATTGACAATATAATCCATGCTGTACGGCGCTTCCCTGCTTAAATCTTCAACTGTCAAATAACCGCCGGCTTTCATCTGATGATAGACTTTGTAAACCTGATATATATAGAGAGGAGAAAATAAAATTATAATTCCGACAAAACAAAACCCAACTATCGCCCACCAGCGCTTGTACCACTTCTTTGAAATCAAAATCGAGCCGCGCTCTTTTTCTTCCATAAAAATTATTAATTTTATTGTACCATAAATTTAGAAAACAAGAAAATCGGTAAATTAGATAATTAGGTAATTCATGGAACGGTCTTCATAAAACATAGCGCAAATCTTTTCCTTTCAGTTGCTCTATGCTCTATGCGCTATGCTCCACGTTTCGACTTGACAAGTTATCTGCTGCCTGCTATATTACCCACTGATTAAGCATTATCTTTAATTTATGACTTTCGTCCTGACTATCATTCAACTCATCTTTGGCACCATATTAATTGTGCTAATTTTGCTACAAAATCGTGGCGGCGGACTTTCTGGCGTTTTCGGCGGCGGCGACAGCGGCAATATCTACAGAACCAAACGAGGCATGGAAAAAGGAATTTTCTTTTCAACTATTATCTTCTCCATACTTTTTTTAGGCATTTCGCTGGCAAACATATTGCTTAGCGTTTACTAATTTTTTTATCTTCTCTGCCTAATTATTTTATTGAACAACCACTTTAATTTTTGTGTCAATTATCAAAGATATCTGGGTTAAGTTTAAACTGCTGCAAATCAAGGCGAAAGAAAAATTAACCCAAAAAAAACTAAAACATTTGCATGAACACGATCAACGTCTAGTGCAAAAGTTGGCTTCAAACAAAAAGATTCCAACATTTCAACAGCTGGGATATATTTATAAATATCTCTCAAAAACTGAACTGCTGATTATCCGAATACTTTGCGGCATTATTGCCGTGGCTTTTTGTTCTCTAATGATCAACGGATACTGGTCGCACTCGAGTCTAGTGCCAAAAGCCGGCGGCACCTATACAGAAGGGCTGGTAGGCACGCCACGCTATATCAATCCTCTTTTTTCGCAGGGAAATGATGTTGACCTCGACATGACCAACTTGATTTTTTCTGGCCTTTTCCGATTCACAAACTCGGGCGTGGAAAAAGATTTGGCCGCCGATTATCAAATCAGCAGCGACCAGCTGAACTACACTATCAATCTGCGCCAGGACATCTTGTGGCACGATGATGAAAAATTTGATGCGGACGACGTGATTTTCACTTTCAATCGCATTAATGACAATAGAACAAAAACCCCGCTTTTTTATAATTTTCAAGGAATGAAAGTGGAAAAAATCGACGACTTCACAGTTAAATTCATTTTGAAACAACCGTTTGCGCCCTTTCTGGAAAGCTTGACCGTTGGTATTTTACCGGAACATATCTGGCGAAATATTCAGCCGGAAAACATCATGCTCGCAGAATACAATCTGAAGCCAATCGGTAGCGGCCCGTACAAATTTAAATCTTTGACAAAGAACAAAAATGGAGAAATAAAAAGCTTCAAACTGGAAAAAAATGTAAAATATTATTTAGGCGAACCGTACATTGATGAAATCGGTTTAAAATTTTATGATGACTTCGAACAAGCGGTCGAAGCGCTAAACAACAAACAAATTGACGGCATCAGCTATCTACCAAAAGAAATCCGCGCCAGAATAATTAATAATCGAAACATTAATTTCAGACTACTCAATCTTCCTCAATATACGGCTGTTTTCTTCAATTATGACAACAATCCTATTTTGAAAGATCTCACCATCCGCAAAATTTTGGCACACGCGACTAATAAAGAAAAAATCGTCAATGAAATTCTGAATGCTGAAGCTCAAATAATTGATAGCTGCCTGCTACCAAGCGCACTGGGATACAATCCTGATATCGTGAAATTCCCATACAATGTGCAACATGCCAAAGATGAATTGGAAAAAGCCGGCTGGAAATTAACCGAATATAAACCAGCAAACATAACGACTGAAAACAAAGAGGAAAAAGATACTGACAACAACGCTGAACAGTCGGACGAAGTCGAAGGCACTGACGCGACACCCGAGACAGAACAAGCTCAAGTTGATGAATATCCATATCCGGTAAGAAAATTAAAAGA
>Ga0268276_1000210_pt1 | contig 70728 bp, 64 predicted proteins | sample saktaG_4_FD_190145 | JGI IMG/M metagenome (GOLD analysis project Ga0268276, IMG submission 190145) | Saline water microbial communities from Sakinaw Lake, British Columbia, Canada - sak_2010_1_5_45m | ecosystem: Environmental > Aquatic > Non-marine Saline and Alkaline > Saline ... | reverse complement strand
TTTTTTGACTTTTTAAACATCTTTCAAATTCAGGATTCATCTTTTGCTTCCCATAAAACAATACCCCTTTCTATTTCTGCATAAAAAATCGGGTCAGTTTTTTCCATTTCTATATATTTTAATGGTGCCCTTGCAATTAATTGGATAATCTTTCCTTTAGAACTATTGTTTATTATTTTTTCAACTTCCGGCAAGGAATTGGTAACTACAAACAGATCGATGTCACTATCTTTTGTATTTTCTCCCCGGCTCGAACTTCCATAGAGAATTATTTTTTGAGATTTATTTCTTATCTTCTTTAATAATGGATTCAAAAAGATAATTACTTTTAGAACTTTTAACTGCTTAATTATTGGGTGGTCAAAATTTATAGCATAAAGATACATCTTGCCTCTTTCTTTTCTTCTGATAAATCCTGTTTTTACTAAATCATTCAAGGCAAAATTTGTACCTGCTTTACTTGTTTTAACGGCAATTTGAATTTCCCTGGAAAGGTACTCTTCCCCTGATGTTTGAATTAAGAATTCTAAAATTTTCTGAGAATTTGTTGTAAAAAGAATCTTCTCCATCTTTTTAATAACTCCTTTGGCTATAATATTAGCCTATCGACTAATATTATAGCCAATCAAATATAATTTGTCAAATCCAGAGACTTATCTCTCCTTATTATTAATAAAATCCTATTACTTTTTTCTTCTATATATAACCTCTACAATTATAAATTATTTTGTGATTATAATACTGTTTGTTATATATACTATAAAACTCTTAAAATTCCTCTTTTTTATAATGCTTTCAAATTTAACCTCACTCAAACCCTTATAAAATAAGGCTTTTTCACTCACATCTAAAATAAGCCATTTTAAGCCCTTTTAAGCGCCTATTTTAAAAAATATGACAAATCACCTTAGGCACCCTCAAGAAACGCAGCTACGACGATATTCTTTGAAAGCCTTATATTGCAAAGGTTTCAGACTGCTAAAAATAGGGTTTTTACCTAATTTACCTTATTTTCTTCGTATTTTAGAAGTGTCGCCAACATCCCATATAACAAAAAAACGCAGAAACCCTTATGTTTTCTACGTTTTAAAGCCTTGCTATCTTTTCCTATAAAAACTGGTAATCCTCTAATTCTATATATACTTATCTGCCTTATTTAGCCAAAAATCGGTTTTCCATTTCTCTCTTTTTTTAATTACAATATCCTCTATAATGTTTAGGAAAACCTTATATAATAAGGGTTTCAGATGGGCAATAAACTATAAGAGAAAAAAAGAAAAAACATTTAGAATCTGGACTTATCAGACTCTTTATTAAAAATTAGAAAAAGTTACTGAATTATTAATCTAATGCAACCGTTGTAGTACATTTTTATTGTAATTCAATTTATTTATTTTATTTTTCGTTTCAAAACAACTAATTCAAAAGTTAAAATGGCTAATAAAGAACCTAAACCACTTGCAAAAATATCAAATGAGTCATAGTGTGTACTAGCTCCCCACATAGGTTTAAATTCTTCAATAGTCAATATTACAAATATTATTAAAGAACTTAGACAAACAATAAGGCGACCATATTTTAGCTCCCTTATCACGACTACATTTACAAAAGCAAGGCTGATAATATACGCAGCTATGAAATTTGGAAAACTTCCGGTTAAAACTTTTATAATTGGTATATTAGAATATAAGGGCCTTAAAAATTCTTTATTTAAGGATACTAATCCAAATAAAAGAGCAAATAATAATAAATTGAATACTATAATTCTTTGTTTGCTTTTTCGATTCATTTTACCGTTTATTTAGTCCAACTCCACTTACTAAAATATACTAATATTCTGTGTGTCAGGGGATGGTTCTTTGTCACACTTCAAGAATATATATTTACCTTATTGAATCGTCACCAGCGGTCAAAAGAATTTGTCCTTTTAAATTTTTCTACACTTTAATATTAATACGACAAAAGGTTTAAAAAATCCTTCTTTTTTAAAAAAATAGTTGCGAGATGGGTAATATGATAAAAGGCATTTCCAAAAGATAATTTTATAGGCTCAGTCATATTAAACTGTTAGCATTCAGATAGAGTTATATTAAATGTTGAGGCTTGACCTTTTTTATTTCACTTCATTTTTGTTTTGATGAAATCAGGAAATAACATTATTTTTTCAGCATCATCTGAGTAAAACAAAAAAGGTTTTACTTCTTCAACTAATTTTTTAAAATTTATTTTCTCACACTTTAACAGCAGCTTTTTTTTAATCTCTTCTATATCGGTTTCTTCTTTCAATTTCATCTTCTCTCTTAAAAAATGATAATTTGGATTTGTTTTAGAAAAAAGAAAAATTACATCATAGAAATCTCTTCCCATCGGTCTGGGGTCATATAAAATAGCTAATATTTTCTGAGATAGCAATATATCCGGTGGTACGGCATTGATTTTCATAAAAATATCAAACTTATTTAAAATAACGCTCTCGGCTTTATAATTAACATTTTGAGGTTCGCAATCAATTTGAATGGTTAATTTTTCCCGGGTATGCCCAGCTGTTTTAAATTAAGCATTTTTTATATAACTCCAAAAACGATTAATTCTTCCGGTTAATTTCTTTTGATTAAACTTTTCTAAAAATTTCATTAATTTAGGATGACTAATCTGACTAAAAAACATCTCTTTATTTATCCGTAAACTATCAAAATCCTGCTCTGTTTCTATATCTGAATGCAAGTAAAAATAGTCCAACAGGGCTTTCTCCATGCTGGCCATTTTTAAATATTTTTCGTGAAACTTTATTAAATCATAACCAAAAAAAAGCGAAGGCTTTAAAGACCGATAAATAAATTCTCCGATAGATGTGACAAAATGATAAGTCTTTCGAGTGGAAATAGAGGTAAAACCATAAACGCTTTCAGGAATTAAATGATAATAAGATAAGGCACTTTCCAGGGAGATATAAGATGGCAAATAAATGCGATTGGCAATCTTAAATAAAATTTCCTCACTAAGTTTTAAATCAGAAAAGATATAATATTCGCGAACTACTTTCTTAATATAGCCCTTATCCTGCCACTCATTTAATCTTCTCCGATGAAAACCAGGTTCAATATTTTTAATCTCATTTAAGGAAAATATCGTGAAATCCTTTAATTCGCTCTTTAATTCTAAAAATTTCATATTATTTCTCCAAAATGCTATTTATAACACTTTCAAGAAATATAATATCACTTTATTAATCTAAAAGCAAAAATAAAAGCTTCCCCCTTAAAAATAGGCGACAGAAAAAACCATTTTAATAATAGCAAAAAATCACCCAACAATTCGATATAAGATTTTAAGCGGTGTTGATAATTTATTTCTTTTTTATATTGTTTTTTCATTTCCTCCCAATTCCTAAGAGTAAATAATTTTCCACCAAAATCCACTTTGATGTATTCTCCCTCCATCCTTGTGGAAATTCTCCAGAATATTAAAGTATTAAAGGGTCAGATACTGTCTTGCACGCAAGAAGTAGATGCAGATAAAATTGAATTATTATTTTTCTCTATTATGGGTTGCAACATCAAATACAACAGCAGCCACAAGCACAAGGGCTCTGACGACGTACTGGTAGGATATATCGATACCCATCAGGTTCATGCCGCTGGTCAGTGACATCATAACCAATGCTCCGATGATCGATCCTGTAACCTTGCCGACGCCACCGGATGCTGATACACCGCCGACAAAAGCTGCCGCAATCGCATCTAACTCAAACAGACTTCCTGCTGTCGTGGTGGCGGACTTAAAACGGGATGCGAACAATATGCCCGACAAAGCGGCAAGCATGCCCATCGAACCGAAAACCACATAGGTTATTTTCTTTACGCTGATGCCGCTCAGCTGAGCCGCCTCCGGATTTCCACCGACAGCATAAATATGTCTACCGAGCACCGTTCGTGACATAATAAAATGATAGACTAAAACCACGATCAATACGACCACCGCAGTCCATGATAGACCTTTGTATCCTGCGAACACCCAGGTGATACCCCCGACTAAAGCCGACACGAATACCAATTTAATGATGAATAAATGTATCGGCAAAACTTTAAAGTTGTAGGTCCGCATCTTTCTGCGGTTATTCATCGCATTGATGATGAAAAATAGAATGATCAGAACCCCGAGGATAAGCGTTAATTTATGTACCCCAGGTAAAATTCCAATATCGGGAATGTCGGGAATATAGCCGTTACCTATGGCGTTAAAAGTGGCATTCGAAATAACTATCGTGCCTTTGCTCATCGTTGTAAGCTGCAATGCTCCTCTGTAACCTAACCATCCGGCAAGTGTTGCCACAAATGCTGGAATTTTCATCTGCGCTACCAGAAAAGCGGTGAAAATTCCAGCCAAAATTCCGAGTGTCACTGTAAGTGGTATACTCGTATATACAGACCAGTGCCAGGATTCCATAGCAGTTGCCGCTACCGCGCCGAGAAAACCTGAAAGATAACCAACCGACAGATCTATATGCCGAATGATAATGACCAGCGTCATACCAATCGCCAGTACTGCTATATAGCCCGTCTGATTTATCAGATTGCCTATGTTTCTCGATGAAATAAAGACACCTTCTGTTGTAATGGTGAAGAAGGCCATGATAACGAACAAGGCGATATACATGCCCCATTCACGGATATTCTGTAGTAATGTTTTATTTATATCTTTCATGAACGACATCTTAGACCTGCTTTTATATATCATTTGATGGTTTACTCACTCCTTCGGCAAAATCATCACGTGCGCCAATGATGTAGGCCACCACCCGCTCGCGGAAATTGTCAATGTCACCGGTGACGGGAGTGTCGCAGACCTTGCGCCCTTGGCGTAGCACCATCATTCGGTCGCTAACCTGGTAGATATCTTCCAAGCGGTGACTGATGATGATGATTGAAGAGCCCTGTGCCTTGAGCTCCCGTACCAAATCGAGTACCTTGCTAATGGCCGCCACGCTCAGGGCCGCCGTGGGCTCGTCCATGATGGTGACCTTGTTATCGAAAGCTGTCGCGCGAGCAATAGCCACCGCCTGACGCTGGCCACCGGACAGACTCTCCACTTTCAATCGCACGGAGGAAATATCAATCTTAAGACGGTCTAACAGGCGTTGCGTCTCTTGCTCCATGTAATGCTCGTCCATCACACTAATCGGACCTAGTTTTACACTTACCGCTTCACGCCCCATGAAAACATTGGCGGCCACGTCGAGATTGTTGGCAAGCGCCAGGTCCTGATACACCATCTCGATGCCCTGCTGGTGCGCATCCCAGGAATTGATAATATGTGCCTTCTTACCTTCGATGAAGATCTCTCCTTCATTAGGGATATGAGCCCCACTTAAAATCTTCATCAGGGTAGATTTACCGGCGGCGTTATCACCCACCAACCCCAGCACTTCATTATGGTGTAATACCAGGTCTACCCCTCGCAATGCCTGTACACCACCAAAGTTCTTCTTGATGTTCCTCATTTCCACAATAGGTATAGTTTCTACCATAGATTTCCTCACTTTATTTAAAAAAATATATAAATGTATGATTGCACTAAAAAAACGAAATTTTGTTATGCCGAGCAAAGCGAATTATCTCTAAGATATTTAAGAGACCATTCGCTTTGCTCACGTTACTCCTTTTTTGCAGAAGATTCCCCTATTAACTTAACTATTATTAGGTTATTTCTTACTGCAATCCGGTAAATTCGGTAGCTTTATAGTAACCGGAATCGATCAAAGCAGCTTTAACATTGCTCTTGTCGACAGTAACCACTAAGGACGGTTTAGCAGGGACATCTATTTTGCCGTTGTTGTAGGCGTTGGTTTTTTCCGGAGTTTTGCCAGTAAGATAAGCAACAGCCGCGGCAATCGCATCGTTGACTAACGTCCTGACGTCCTTTAAAACGGTCATCGACTGCTTGCCATCAATAATGTACTGTACGGAGGGTATCTCGGCGTCCTGACCGCTAATCACGTAGCTCTTGACATCATTGTCGGCACCAAATGCGTCTGCAATTGCACGGGAGGTGCCGTCGTTCGGCGCAAGGATGAATACATTACCCTTATCGGCAGCCTTAGTGACCGTCAGGTTAGCTTCAGCCAGATTCTTAGCAACGGTGAAGTCCCAGTTGGTGGTGACCTGGCCAATGATCTTGCCCATTTCATCGCGAGTCAGCATGGACTTGCCCTGTAGAGCAACAGCCTGGCTTGAGTTCTTGATGACGAAGGTGCCGTCAGTAATCTTAGGCTGAAGGATATTCCAGGCGCCCTCAAAGAAGAGGAAGGCATTGTTGTCGGTGGCAGCGCCGGCATACAGGTAAAGCGGGTTGCCGGTGCCGGTGGCCTTGTCAACCAGGTACTGGGCTTGAGCCTCTCCCACAGCAATGCTATCAAAGGTCACATAGTAATCAACAGCTTCGGTTTCGCGGATCAGGCGGTCATAGGAAATGACCTTTATGCCTGCAGCTCTGGCTTCATCTGCAGAGGCAGCGGCAGCGGTGGCGTCATGCGGGCAGATGATAAGAACTTTCACGCCTTTGGTGATCAGAGCTTCAACATTCTCTTTTTCTTTGGCGGAAGAGCCCTGGCTAAAGAGAATCTCAGCACTGTAGCCAGCAGTCTTGAGCGCAGCATTGAAGCGGGTCTCGTCCTGTATCCATCTTGGCTCGTCCTTGGTCGGAAGAACGATACCAACATCTAGCTTGGACTCTGCAAGTGAAAAACTTACTACTATAGAAACAAATAGTAGTACCAGTATCCATAATAATGACTTTTTCATTTCTATTTCACTCCTTTCCTTTATTTACTCAATACTTTTTAATAAGATTTGCTTTGAGATTTATTTAGTATATGGATGTCTCTGAAGATTAAATATAATTAAATAAATCTCATTTTTCTTTCATTGCTCGCAATAGTTTAGTTTTTCCAAAACCCTATTTTATAGTATATCACCCCCCTTTTTTTGTTAACTTTCTTTTTAGGTCTTCCTTCCAACTTTCGCTTGCATATGCCAGAGCACGGTCCTTTGTCACATTTTAAGAATATATATAGACCTTATTGAATCGTTAACCACGGCCAAAAGAATTAGTCTTTTTGAATTTCCTTCACCTTAATATTAATACGACAAAAGATTTAAGAAATCCTTCTTTTTTCAAAAAATATTAGTAAAAAACAAGCTTTCCTATTCCTCTCTTTTTCTCTTTATTAATTAATTATTTAATCAATAAATATGCCACAGAACCAGTGTTATATTTTATTGTCTAAAGAACCATTCCCATGACAATCAAATAATTCTTATCCTCTTCACTTAACAGGGACAAAACGGTACTTGCCCACAGGACCATATACGTTTCCCACACCGGAATAAGAAGATTTTTTCCCAGTTTCAAAATCATATGCACCTACACTTATTACACCGCTATCTTTATTTATTATTCCTAGCTTGGCCGGGCAGTAAGTTTTACCAGGCTCATTCCCTGCAGCTGCCACAACTATAACGCCTGACTTTGCAGCGCTCTCGGCCGCTTGACATATTTTACAATTTCCTCTACATTCTAATAATCCCCATTTTTTATGGTACACACCGCCACTTAAATTAATCAGTTTAACCCCTTTTTTAACCGACCATTGAATACCTTTTATCAAGTCTTCCTCTGTTCCCCGTCCTTTAGCATCCATAGTTTTTACATTAAGAAGCCTTGAACTTGGAGCAGTTAAGAGCATGAGAAGAGTAACCATTGTACCATGTCCATTTAAGTCCTCGGACCCTTCTCCAGTGAAGTCTACAGACTCTTCTAAACTACGTTTAATCCAAGGATGATTAAGCATCAAGCCAGTGTCAATAATAGCTACCCTCACATCTGATCCACTATACCCCTCTTTATGCATTTTTCTGACACCTTCAAAAGAAAGAGAAGAAGGAAGAACGGGTGCAAAATATTTATTGGCTATTGGATCATAAAGCTGGTCCAGGTAGGTTCCCTTTTTATCATAAATTTCATCTAATATTTCTACCCTTTTCTCATCCATAGTAAGAATTCCCCCTTTATGAAAAAGATAAAACAAGAAGAATAATTGCGACAACGATTATCGCCAAAGAAAAGATGGGAATTTTTCTTGCCAATTTCTCCGTAAAACTATACTTTTCTACTCCTTCTCCTAAAATCTTTACTCCTTTAGGGAGTTTACGGGCAATAGTAGCAGTGAATACTGCTCCTATAATTAAAATAGCAAGCCCGATTTGGTTTGTTTTTACCTTAAGATCCCCAAAACTAGCCTCAAAAAATGTTGATCCTCCAAAGCCTAGTATAGCGGTGATAGCTCCAAAGAGCATTAGAACAATCCCAGTCCATATCAAAGCCGTATAAGTGATAGATAGTTTGTCTTTAGCCATTCTATTTACCTCCTTCATATTTTCAGGCTTCATATAGTGTCTTGCCTCTTCGGCTCTTTTTCTTTTTTTAATAAAGAAAAAGTCTCTCCTGTTACCTTCATACAGGTTACAATATTAAGTTTATTTAAAGTTTTATATATCTATATACGCCATAAGGTTTTAAAAGTCCTTCTTTTTTTATAAAATAATTGCGGGATGAGATTCCCGCGCTTTCTTCGAAAGCTCACGATAACAGAGAAATTAATATTAATAATATTTACTTACAAATGGGGAAAATGTGTAAAGTCTGTAGGAAAATACCTTCTTGAAAGCCTTATATAGTTAGGCTTTTCACCTGCATGCAGGGTTAGGCCGTATTATCATACTAAACATGTTTTCTTCGACATTAGAAACAAAGTTTTGTGATTTACCCATTATTATTGCTTGTATATTTCAAGCAGTTTATGATTCCATACTTGCGCTTCAATGTAAGGGGCAAGGTCGCTGGGGAGATTTGTTTCCCAGTCTTCCTCAGGCAATCCCTTTTCCCCTACTATCGAAAGTATTTCTGATAAGGTGAATACCTTTCCGTGATAATCTGGCAGATAATATTCTTTTGGTTTCTCCCTACCAAACCATAGAGAGATCATGCTATCCGGGTAAGTAAAACTGACATCATACTCCGTAAAGACTGAGAGAGGTATGCGTATTTCCCCATGAGCATCAGGATCAGGAGCTTGTTTCACCATCCATTTGGATGCCCCAAACACCATTGGAATCGGATAAGCCTCCTGAGGTCGCCCCCCCTTTGTCATGAACTCCTCACGTACCCACTGCTCCGTTTGCCTTCGATTACGCATATACTGAATTGGATCTTTGAATCTTGCCCCAAAAAGAGTGTCATTGCAAAGTTCTTCCATGATTTTTATGACTTCTTCATCTGGCAGCGCAGACAGGCTTCGAAATGGTTCTGTACCATGCTTGTAGTAATAGGTTAGATAATCTATCATAGGTTCTCCTTCCTTGTCAAGGGGACGGTTCTTTTGACAACTTGCTACCCATTTCTCGATTTACTTCAATTGGAATGACTATCTTCATTCTTGATAGATCTGATTTTCTTACCAGTTGTTATATGTATCAGGGAACGGTTCTTTTTTCACATTTTCCGATTATTTTTCTATTGGCTTCCATTAAAAAACTTTTCTAATGGATAATGAGCAATTAGATTCAGGATCTTGATTGCTCCATAAAATATAAAGTCTTTTTTTATTATTCATCACACTATCTCCTTATATAAAATGAAATTTTAATCTTTCGAAATCTATTTTAATAAAACTAATCATCTCCTATAAAACCAAGTAGTTTCACAGTTAGATACCTGGGAAAAAGCCAATCGAAAATAGATAATATACCTGCAAGGATTTTATAATCAATTTATTTTATTCAAGAACCTGTATGGATGGCCTCTGCCTTTACCGGACACCCTTTAATATGTTCAATTGGATAATGCTCGGCTACCCAGTGGCAACACTATCCTATGCTCACCAAAGATTTCTTTGATTTGACTGTACCATACTTAGGATTAGGAGCAAACTCATATTCTCTATCTCTCAATCTTTGCCCCATAAGTATGGTACAGTGTGGAGATTGTCTTTCTTTATACAAACGCCGCATAGCAGCCAGTAAAGCTCCTTTACAGGAACTGCATGTCCCCTTTTCAATAACCTCTAATTTCGATAAATGATAATAGGATTCTTTAATTTTACCAGCATTCTGCCAATGTTCTATCAGAGCATCTAAAATTAAAGGATTGGTAGTAGCTCCGGAACTACTGGGTTTTGCTACAATTCACTTCAGTGACTGCCAGCATAATCCTTTTCTGAAATCCCTAAAGAAATAATAGAATTCCAGTGTTTTTATTTCTTCCCAAAATTTGTTAGCAATTTTCCTGACCATAGCGGTTTTTACCCCATAGCATTTTATTTCTTCTTTAAAAAAACGCTGGGAGCTTTTTTGGGTCTTAACATCAATATTTTCTTTTAATGTTTGTCTAATTTTTAGAATAATTGGACTCATTTATTCTTTTCTCCTTACAATTTTCTGTAAATAAATCTGCATAAACTTTGAACCGTTGATTTATCATTTCTTTAATGAGAGCTCTCAACTTAACTCAAAGCTTGCTTTAATACCGGATAAAAATCCTTCTCCTCCTCAATTACGGTGATTTTTTCCTTTTTTGCTTCCTCTTTATGGCTTTCTGTACAATAACCCCATCCGGCCAAAAAAACGTGAACCCCCAGGACGTCAGTTCCTGTAAGATAGCTTAGCTGATCATCAATAAAATAAATCTCATTTAATTTAGCGCCATATTTTTTAGCGATAGCCTGCATATGCTCTGCTTTATGCTTGCCAAAGTTTTTATCAAAAATATCTTCAATGTCCATTTTAAAACCAAGATATTCCGGTTGAAAGGCACGATGAATGGTTTCCCCACGATTGGAGGTAGCAATGACAACTTTTTGCCCTTCTTGTAAAAATCGTTGAATCCCCTTAACGACTTCATGAAAAACAGGTGACAGAAAAAACCATTTTTTAAAACTCTTTTTCTGCCATTCCTCTTTTTCCCTAAAAAATAATTCTCGAAAAAATTGATAATCGAATTGAAGCTGGTTACGGCAAGCAATGAATTCCCGTTGGTCCTTAATTTGAACCTGCTCTTCCATCATTTTAATAATAACAAAAAAATCACCCGATAATTCAATATAAGACCTTAAGCGGTGGTAATCATCCATTTCTTTTTTATATTGTCTTTTCATTTCTTCCCAATTCTCAAAAGTAAACAATTTCCCACCAAAACTTTTCTTTACTTCCGAACCAAAATATTGACAATAGGCATTATGACTTACAAATAAAGATTTTAAGGCACTGTCGCTAATGACCCCATCAAAATCCACTGCTAGTATTTTCATTTTCAATTCTTCCTATCCCTTGAATTAATTTGTGTATTGTTGTTAAACAAACTTATAAAATTATACTATTTCTTTATTAGGTTGTACAATTTGAATTGTAAATTTGGTGGGACATAGGATACAATTTTAAAATTATGCAGAATAAACGGGAGAGCAGATCTTTGTATTTAGCATACTCTATTCTTGAAATATGATAAAACCATAAAAAATTCTATCTCCTGCCATATTCTACTCATTTAAAAAGACATCGGGGAAACTGGACTTATCAGACCCATTACGAAAATTTAGAAAAATTTATCGAATTATTGAACTAATGCAATCCGCCCCCCCCTGTCACCCCTGTCACATTCATAAATCTGTTTTATAAGCTCCAACTAACTTTGCCAAAACGGAGACTTCCTCGGGATGGGCAAACAAAGCACAGGGCATACCTTCGGTTTCCAGTAAGTGTTCGTTCTTGCATATCTCTCTAAAGAGGGGGCTGGCCAGTCCTTCTCGCAAAGTTGAATTGGTAAGGTTATGGGTAGCGATATTTGATACCGGGCAGGGAGTAAGATCTCCTGCCGGGGTAACATGGGCAAAACCCCTTCCTGCTGATATACATCCCCCGAAATATTCTTCATCACCTGGGGAGTGAATTATAAAAATAGGTTTAGTTGAACGAAATTTAAGGACTTGTGCCCTAAATTCTCTTCTTTCCTCTGGTTTAAGGAGGAGAGAATGATCGTTTTTTATATCCTCTTTTCCTATATTCTTTATCTCTATCGATTCAGATGGGGTCATATCCAGATAAGATTTCGGGAAATGATCTGTTGACTCCGTTTTTAGCCGAGGCAGCGGAATCTGAGGAATATATTCAATCAGAAAGAGTATTCTTATATTCTGTTTAATCAGATTATCGATATTTTCAGGATTCATCCAGTACCTAAAATTCATCCGGGTAATAGTGGCAGATATTCCTGTAGGCACACCTATTTGGTCAAGGATTTTTATTGTTTTTAAAGCTTTTTCGTAGACTCCAGTCCCTCTTCTTTTATTAGTAGATTCAGGGCTTCCTTCTATACTCACAATGATAGCCAGGTTGGTTGAATGTTTTAAAAGGTTATAATCAACCTCGGTAAGGGCAGTTCCATTGGTAAAAATTACAAAGGTTTGGTCTTTAAATTCTCCACAAAGCTCTATTAATCCGGGAAATAAAAAGGGTTCTCCACCGGCGATTATATTAACGAATATTCCCAGTTCACCTGCTTCTTTTATGACTTTACGCCATTGTTCACTATTTAGCGGAGTTTTGGCCGGAGTTTTAGTTTTTGAACTTTTACGCTTCTTGATATTGCCAGCAGCTGAGGCATAACATCCCTCACAATTAAGATTGCAGCGGGGAGTAATGCTTATGATTAAGGTCGAGGGTACTTGCAATCCGTTTTCTAATTCTACCTCCCGGGTTTGTTGGGCATTGGTGTATGCCTGATAAAGAGGAAAAAAACTTTTAAGATAACGAGGATGTTGAAGAACCCAGGAGATTAATTTTTTTCCTATATTCGGATTTATTTTATTAAGGGTATCTTTAAGTATTTTTAAATTCCCCTTATTAAGATTCTTTCCGATAATTTTTACATCCATGTTTCTTACCCTGATTCATAATTTATACTTATTTTTTAAATTTTTGGCTTCATCCTTGGGGCTAACTGGAGGATGATTATTTTTCAAGAAAAATTTGTAAAAATTATACCCGATATCTTAAATAGAGTCAAATAAATTAGGTAAAGATTTGACCCCATATCTTCCCTGACATGAAATTAGAGTTAATAAAATTTTAATTTTCATTTTATAAAAACTTAATTTTTGCTTTATAGAGATTTTAGATTATAATATTAAAATAAGTGAAAATAAAAGATTATATCTTTAAATTTATTTTTATCAGGAGGCAAATCATGAAGAAAAAACTGGTTATTTTTGCATTTCTGTTATTTGGTATTATAGTAATAGGAAATATTCAGATTACTGCTCAGGAAAGTATAAAACTGGATCCTCCTCAAGCCGTAGAAATGGCATTAGCCAATAATCTTGAATTACAGAAAGCCGGTTATCAGTTGGAAAATGCAGAAATCGATGCTAAAAGGAATGAAGCTGGAAACCTGTTAACTCAATCCAATTTATTACAAAGACAAAATGAATTATTACTCATCCAGGAAAAAGAGCAATACCAACAGAAAAAAGAAGACCTTATCATTCAAGTCGTTGATGAATATCTCCAATTGAAATTAACTCAAAAAGACTTGCAAGTTAAAGAAAAAGAGTCAGAGCTGGAAAAAAATACCCTGGAAGATATAAAAGTTCAGGTCAAAGCCGGATATAAAGTTCAACTGGATGTCCTGGAACAGAGTAATATATATTATGATGCATCATTTTCCTTTGAAAGTGCAAAATTAGACTATCAAAAATTGCTGGGAAATTTTCGAGTGACCTTAGGATTAAATTCAAAAAGCCAATTTGAGTTAGTTGCAATAAATGTCCCCGATTTTAAAGAAATTGGATTAGATGAAGCATTGCAAAAAGGAAGACAAAATAGTGTATCACTGCAAATGAACAATCTGGAAATCGATTTGGCCAGCCTGGAATTAGAGAAAAGTAAGGTTTCGGATACTCCGGAGATAGATTTAAATAAATTGGAAAACAATTTAGCTATAACAAAGCTGGACTATCAAATTGCCCAACAAAACCTGGATTACCAGATACAATCTCAATGGCAAAATTATATACAAACAAAAAATGACATTACATCAAGTCAAAATAGCTTAAATCAAATAAAAGAAAATAAAACAATTATCAGCAATCAAGTCAAAGCAGGATTGGCAAGTAAAGATGATGAACTATCTGCTATTATAGGTGTTCTTCAAGCAGAATATCGAATAGCTTCCTCAGTTCGTAATTATTACAATGCCCTACTCAATTTACAATCCATCATGGGAAATTTGAATAAAGGAGATATATAATAATGAAATTTAATAAAAAAACATTTAGATTCATTGCAGCTATTATTATAACAAGTATTTTACTCCTTCCAAGCGTCTTACTGGCCAAAGAGATAAATTTGAAAGAAGCTATTGATTGGGGAATACAGCATAATTACGATTTAGAGGGAATCAGATATAATATCGACACATTAGAACGAGATTTGGCAATCCTTGATGCAGATAAAGCCTTACAAGTTAGTGTAGGTGCTACTCCGATATGGGAGCTTGGAGGAGGAAAAAGCGATACCAGTCTGATTACACTCAAAGCTGAAAAAACTATTGCAGATAATTTGAATATTTCAGCTGAAATTTCCTGGAATCAAGATGATTTTGCAGATATATCTTTCGAGGGAGTCGTGGAGGGTGCTAATGCAAGCATCCAACTCGAAAAACAAATTTTCCCAGATTCTTATACCCAGAGTGAACAACAAATCTTCCAAACTAAAAATAATTTAAAAAAGAAAGTCGAAGAATTGGCCTGGAAGGAAGCTGAAAAACAAATTGATTTTATTGAAAGTTATCTCGCTCTTGTCCGCTTGACAGAAGAAGTTAATCTTGCCGAAAAAAGTTTTCAGTTGGCTACTGAAGAGTTAGAAAGAGTACAACAACAGATTCGCTTAGGTGAAGGGGGCTACCAGCAAGAAGCCGAGGCAAAAATAGCTTTAATGGAAGCTGAGAATCAATTTTTTAATTTAAAGCAAAATCTTGTTCAACAACAGAAAGAATGGTACCTGGAATTGAATCTATCGGAAGATATTCAAGTTCAATTCAAGGGAGAACCTACTTATTTAGAAAATTTAAGGTCAAACATGGAGCAATTAACTTTAGAGAGTGAAAAACAGGAAATTTTATTCAACCAAGCATTAGAAAAACATTATCAAATAAAGAATGATTATATAGATAAAGAAAGTCTTTTAAAAGAAGCAAAATGGACGGAAAATGAAGGTAAACCACAAATTAATCTTTCTGGCGGATATGACTTTTCCGACGATTACTGGTATGCCATGTTAGATTTATCCTGGAATCTAACCGATGGCGGAGCACAAAAATTAAAAGAAAAAGGATCTGAAGCAACCATTCTTCAAAAAGAAAAAGAGCTCGACCAATTGATAAAAACATTACAACTTGAAATGAATCAAATTATAGATCAAGACAAATATAATCAACTTAATTTACAGGCAAAATTAGCTGCCTTAGAACAAGAACAATATACAAAAAATATTTTAGAAAAACAGTATCAGGAAAAGATCATTTCTTCTACCCAATGGCAAAACCAGCTGATTGCCCTGGCAGAAAAAGAACTGAAAGTTAAAGAAACCCAGGATATATTATTGGTTAATCGCTTAAGATTAGCACATTTTTTAGGTATATAACACAAGGAAAGTTGAGGACAGGTGAATGAGAAAAAAGAAATGGTTTTTATGGATAATTGTCATATTAATTTTGGGGACAGGCAGTTTTTTCGGATTCAATTATTGGCAATCCAAATCCGGTACAGAAGCAAATTCTGGAAATCAAATTCAGTCCGTTGATTTGGCATCGGTCATTGAGGTTAAATTGGGAAATTTAAAAAAGACAGTTCCTGCCAGTGGTTTTCTCCAGCCGGTTAATTTCGCTAATCTCAATTTGCAAACCAGTGGAACAGCAGGAGGTACTGTTGAAGCAATCCTGGTACATAATGGTGAATTTGTGGAAAAAGGACAAGAATTGGTTCACCTGAAAGATAAAGAGGATAATTTTAATTACCTAAAGGCGAAAAATGAATACGAGTTAGCTAAAATTAATGGTTCTCCTAGCCTCACACAAGAAGAAAAAAGGTTGGCTATGGATTTAGCTCTGGAAAAACTTGAAGCACAGACCATTCGAGCTCCTTTTTCTGGTAAAATTATCAAGATTTATGTCGAGGAAGGAGATAACATTGAAAAAACTGATGATATTGTTTACCTGATTGATGAAACTGCTTATGAAATTGAAGTTTCAGTCAGTGAAGTGGATTGTATGGATATTGAAGTCGGCCAGGAAGCAGAAGTGAAATTGGATATTTTGGATGACGAGGTTTTTACCGGTAAAGTAGCGGAAGTAGCAGATTATGCCACAGCAGAAAGTAATGTAGTAACGGTGCCGGTGACCATTCGAATGGATGAAGTATCGAAATTCTTCAAACCCGGATTTTCAGCATCAGCAGAAATTATTGTCAGCTCAGCAGAAAATGTTTTGCTCGTTCCGGTTACATCTGTCTCAACAACAGGACGTGGTTCGGTGGTCTTAAAAGTTGAAGGCAGTAAAGCAGTACCGACTCCGGTCAAAACCGGAATCAGTGACAGCTATTACCTGGAAGTGATCGAAGGATTAAAAGAGGGAGACAAAATTATTGTCAATAATTACCAGATGAATACAAAAGTCGGTTCTGGCGGCATGCCTTTCGGTGGCGGGGGTGCGCCTCCTGATATGGGTGCAGCCATGCACATAATGCGCTAATGAGAGGTAAAAACATATGGCTAAAATAATTCATATTGAACAATTAAAGAAGACCTATCATTTAGGAAAGGTAAAAGTTGAAGCCTTACGAGGTGTGTCATTTGAAATTAACACCGGAGAATTTGTTTCCATCATGGGACCTTCCGGTTCGGGAAAATCTACTTTGATGCATATCATCGGCTGTTTGGATTATCCCACCGGAGGGAAATATTTTCTATCCGGTCAGGATGTTAGTAAACTGAATGACAATCAATTGGCTCTTTTTCGTAATCAAAAAATTGGATTTGTCTTTCAAGAATTCAATTTACTACCCAAAGCAACTATTTTAAGAAATGTGGAACTTCCCTTAACTTATAATAACACTAATTCCAAAAATAAAAAACGACTTGCTGTTCAAGCTTTGGAGGAGGTAGGATTAGGTAATCGATTAAAGCATCGACCTAATGAGATATCGGGTGGCGAGAAACAAAGAGTAGCTATTGCCCGGGCATTAATCAACCGTCCCTCTATCATTTTGGCAGATGAACCGACCGGAAACCTGGATTCAAAAACCGGTCAGGACATTATGAAAATAATAGATAAATTACATGATGAAGGAAATACCATTATTTTAGTGACCCATGAACCGGAAATCGCCCGATATGGCAAGCGAATCATTCATTTAAAAGATGGCGTAATCGATAGAGATGAGGTGATAGCATGATTTTGCAAAGCTTAAAAATTGCCCTGGAGAGTTTATGGGCAAATAAAATGCGCAGCTTCCTTTCCATGTTGGGAATTATTATTGGCGTAGGTGCAGTTATTGCAATTGTTTCCATAGGTACCGGTTCAACCCAGCAAGTCACTTCTCGTATTGCTAATCTTGGTTCCAATATGATTACCATTTATCCCCGAGCAGCAAGAGGACAGGGAGGAAGGGTCAGCGGTGTAGGCTCTCAAGAAAAATTTTCTTTGGAATTAACTGATTATATAGAAAAATTTTGTCCTTCGGTCATAAAAGTGATTCCGGTAAAGCAGGTTAACGGAAGATTAATTTCTGATGACATAAATGTTAATGCTACTATCTTAGGCACCAATATCGATTATGCCGAAGTGAATAATTATGAAGTGGATATAGGTAATTTTATCAGTGAGAATGATGATGCGGAAAGAAGACAAGTCATGGTATTGGGTTCTCAACTGGCTAAAGATTTATTCGAAGATGACAATCCCATTAGCAAAAGAGTTAAAGTGATCTATGATGGGCAGGTCTATATGTTTGATGTGATTGGTGTCATGAAGGAAAAAGGCGGCTCCATGGGCGGAGACCTGGATGACCGGGCTTACATTCCTTTATCCGTTACGATGGACAAATTAACCAACAGTGATTTCGTCACTTCCTATATCGCACAAGCTGCCTCATCGGAAAAAGCATCCACTGCTGTCAATGAACTGAAAAATTTTATGGCTAAATTTTTAGATGATGAAAATGAGGAACAATTTCGGATTATCAGCCAAGATGAGATTCTTGATACAGTGAGCTCAGTCACCGCAACCATGAGTATAATGCTTGGAGGAATTGCTGCTATTTCCCTTCTGGTTGGTGGAATTGGGATTATGAATATTATGCTGGTTTCGGTAACCGAACGGACCAGGGAAATCGGTGTTCGAAAAGCACTGGGTGCCAGGAATACACATATCTTATTTCAATTCTTGATGGAATCATTAAATTTAACCAGTTTCGGCGGAATTTTAGGTATTGGATTTGGTTGGGGAGCGGCTTACTTTTTATCCCAATACGGTGATTGGCCTATGGTCATTGCTCCTCTTTCCATCGGACTTGCTTTCGGTTTTGCTTTATTTATCGGTATATTCTTTGGACTTTATCCGGCAATGAAGGCGGCAAAGATGAATCCGGTGGATGCACTACGATATGAATAAATAATAACAAACAAAATAGACCAAAAAAATATCCCACCTGTAAATAATTTATAAGCGGGATATTTTTTATGCATTAAAGCGATAACCTGAACCCCAAAGCGTTTCAATATAACTAGGACTCTGAGGATCTTTTTCAATTTTATCTCTTATTTTTTTTATATGAACGGCAATGGTAGTAATATCTCCGTAGGAGTCATTCCCCCATATCCTATCATAGATGGTTTCTTTATTAAAAACAATATCGGGGTTAGATGCCAGGAAGTTTAATATGTCAAATTCTTTGGTGGTAAGAATTATTTTATTACCCCCGAGATAGACCTGACGGGCAGTTTGGTTAATAATTAAATCTTTTATACGAATTTCTTTACTCGCCGCACCCTGTTGTCCGGTGAGTCGCTCAAACCGGGATAAATGGGCTTTCACTCGAGCCACCAGCTCACTTGGACTAAATGGTTTACTAATATAATCATCAGCCCCCAGTCCAAGACCACGAATTTTATCAATATCTTCTCCTTTGGCAGAAATAATGAGAATGGGAATATTTTTTTCCTTTCTAATTTTCTTGCAAATATCAAAACCGTCCATGTCGGGCAGCATTAAATCTAATAAAATAAGGTCATAATTATGCTCCATAGCCTGATTAAATCCTTCTCTACCATTGTTTTTAATATCAACCTGAAAGCCATCAATTTCCAGATAATCTCTTTCCAGTTCGGCGATGCTTTGCTGATCCTCAATGATTAATATTCTTTTCATTGTTGTTTCTCCGTTTTTAACATTTTCGAAAAGCCATGAGTTTTCTTTAATGTAAAGAAAATACTGGTGCCCTTTCCTTCCTGACTTTTTGCCCAAATTCTACCTTCATGACTCATTACTATTTCTTTGGCAATATAAAGACCCAAACCGGTTCCACTTGAATTAGTAGACCGGGCTTTATCGGCTTTATAAAAACGTTCAAAAATATCGTTTAATGATTTTTCTGGTATTCCCTGACCGTTATCCAGAATCTCTATTTGGGCTTCTTCTTTTTTTTCAGTTAATTTAATGGTAATAGCCGGATCGATGCTTGCCTTATGATTCACAGCATTATTGATAATATTTAAAATGACCCGTTTTATCTTTTCTCTATCAGCATAGACCATTTCTTTTTCATGATAATCGGCATCAAATTTTAATGTAATCCCCTTTTCAGCTAAATAAAATTTTAATTCTTCAACACAATCAGCTAAATAGGCCTTGATATCAATCGGCACAAAATTTAAAGGAAGTTCCTTTAAGTCTAATTCGGATAACAAAAATAGTTCATTAATTAAAGTTTCCATATTTACAGTATTTTGATAAATGGTTTTAAGATATTTGTCTTTTTTTTCTTTTGAGCTGGGAATACCGTCTATAATTCCCTCAATATATCCCTTTATCGTGGTAATGGGAGTTTTCAAATCATGTGATATATTCGAAATCAATTCATTACGATTATTATCATATTTTCTTTTTATTTTCTCAGTTTCTTTTAATTGTTTTCTTGTTTCTTCAAAGGTTCTTGACAAATCTCCGATTTCATCTTTTGCAGTGGTGTTTATTTTAAAATCATAATTACCCTTCCTAATCTGCAGGGCGGCATTCTCTAATTGAGTTAGAGGTTTAACGATATTTCTTGATAATAGGTAAGTAGTGATTGTGCTAATGATAATAATAGCAATGAGAAAAAGAATTAAAATAATGAAAACCGAATAGCGGAATTGTGCCAAATTTTCTAAAGTAGAAGTAACATCACTAACAATTAAAGCCTCGCCTTCGGATTCATCAGAAAAGCGAAAATCCAACTTTTCCAAATATATATTTTCACTAAAATTAATAATTTTCTTATTCGGAAATGACTGAATTTGTGAATTCATTGTTTCTTCATCTAAATCAAGGCTTGAAAGAAAAAGAGAATAGTAAAGTATTTCATTGTTTTTTCGGATAATAATACCGCCATTAGATGCATTTATAAAAGCATCCAATTGTTGAATATATTTAATATCTTCTAATACTTCAGGACTTTCTCTTATTACACGATTTACAACCCTATCTGCTATTCGTATTTCTCTTTCTAAAAGGTCTAAATACCCTCTGGATGCTTCTTCTCTGACAAAATCTTTTGGGGGTAAACCAAATCTTGAAATATTTTGATAATTTTTACCGATAAGAATACTCACAATAATTAATAAAAAGATGGTAATTATAATCGTAATAAAATTTGAAACCCATAGTTGTTTTCTGATAATCATTTTTTAATATCATCCATTCATTTTAGTATTAAAATAATTAACTTTGTTAAATAAAGCGATTACTTTTCCTATTGAATCGTCTCCACCTCACCTAAAAATATATATATAATCTTATTGTATTATAATGTATGTTTCTAAAAATATTATTAAAATATTCTTAAAAATTTATAAATTTCAAATTAAAAAAGAATAATTTGGAAAAAAAATAAATGACAAGATTTCTATATTTATAAAAATAAAATTTCGATTTTACTTTAATATTCATTTAGAGGATCTATCGACTATGAAAGAGTATCATCTCTTGGTTACTAAAAACAATCGATACAAGGCCAAAAGAAAAAGTTTTTTTACAAGATGTGAGTTGTAAAGTAAAATAGTCGTTAGTATTAAGAGCAAAATAAGAAATGAAAAAATTCATTAAATAGTAGAAGAAATAAGATTTTCTCCTTCGTTTATTCAAATTTAAACTTTTTCTCTTTGAAGAGTTTAAGGCACATTTCTACTACTTCCGGGTCATAGAGGATGCCTTTGTTTTGGGAAATTTCTTCCAGGGCTTTATCGATACCGAGGGCAGGTCGGTAGGGACGGTGTGAAGACATCGCTTCTACTACATCAGCTACTCCTAAAATGCGGGCTTCCAAGACAATTTCATCACCTTTCAGATTATTAGGGTATCCTGAACCATTTAGTCTTTCATGATGTTGAAGGACGATTCTTGCTACAGGATAGGAGAAATCTATAGAATTTAAGATATCATGCCCTATTTGGGAATGTTCTTTGATTAGCCTAAATTCTATATCAGTTAACGGGGTGGGCTTGCTCAAGATTTCAGTGGGCAGGCCAATCTTCCCGATATCGTGGATTAGAGAGGCTATCCTTATCCCTTCAACCTTATCTTCAAGAAGTGTCATCTCTTGGGCAATACGGACTGCTAATTGGCAGACCCGGTGCTGGTGGCCGGAGGTATAGGGGTCTTTGACCTCTATTATCTTGGACATAGTGTTAATGGCTGCATCCATGGTCTTTTTGAGCCTTTCTTCTACTTGTTTGTGCTCGGTGATGTCCATTAAAGAAGCTACGCTTTTTTTTGTACCGGGTATTATTCCTATTTTTAAGAATATATTTCTCGTGTTGCCTTTTTTGTCTATAAAACGAAATTCGTACTCTGTTGGTGCTTTGCCTCCAGCCTTTCTCCTGGCAATATGATACTTTTTCATCCTTTCTAAGTCTTCCGGAATGACAAAATCCGTCCATTTCATCCTATTTTTAATTTCCTCTTTAGAATATCCGCTCAACCTTTCGAATCCACTGTTTGCTAAAGAGATAACTGCGTCTTCTTCAACAATTACTGCAGCAGTACCGGTATTTTCAAATATGGTTCGGTATTTTTCTTCTGATTCTACCAGGGCCTTCTCTGCCTGTTTGCGTTCAGTTATCTCTTTTCGAACCTCTTCAAATAATCGAGCATTCTCCAGAGCTATCGCAGCTGCATTGGTTAAAGGTTGTAATTTTTTAATATCATTTTTAACAAATTTATCCGGAGTATCATCATCTAAATTCAATAATCCTATCACTTTATTACCTAAACAAATCGGTATAAATAAATGTGATCTTATCCAGCTGGTTTCTTTAAAAATAATCCAACGGGGATCCTGATGGGTATCAGAAATTAGTAGAGATTTTGCTGATTTAATCACTTCTTTTTCCAGAGAAAGTTCATCCACTGGATAGTTAAAATTATTTACAAACTTTTCACTACCGTATTTATCATACCCCTGTGAATGGACAATACATAATCTTCCTTTTTTAATAAGGGCAATATTGCAGGCAGAATAAGGGACAAGACGTTTTACTTGTCGAAGTACTTCCTTTAATACATCTGAGAGGCTGAGTTTTGAGGTAAGAATAAGAGCAGCTTTGGCTAATGTCTCTGCCCTTAAATGTTGTTCCCGTTCCTTTTTTAGTAAAGATTTTCGTTTCTTTTCAACCTTCTTGTGTTCGGTAATATCACGGATATAAGCTATAAGTCTGGGTTTTCCTCCAATATTGATGAGCTTGGTAGCAATTTCTATAGGAAAAATAGTGCCGTTTTTCTTTTTGCCAATACGTGCTACGAATTTACCATGGGATGTTTCTTTTTCGGTAATAATTTTAGGCAGTGTCGTAACAAAATCTTTAGGAACTAAGTCGCTAATAGTTAAGCCGACTATTTCTTCTTTAGTGTATCCGTACATTTTTGCTCCGGCAGTATTACATTCAAGTATGCGACCTTCTATTGTCTCTAAAAAAACAGCATCAGTAGCCATTTCTACCTGAATTCTATATTTTTCTTCTGATTCTGCTAATTCGGCAATGAGTTTTTCTTCAGTCTTTTTCGTATCTTTCATTTTTTTTAGATCTCCTATAAGATTGTCAAGGGGACGGTTCTTTTGACACTTTTCTTACTGCTTCCCGGTTTACCCCGATTAAAATTGCTATTTTTCTTCTCGAAAAATTTGATTTTCTTAGCAGTTGCTGTACTAAATTTTCTCTTTCTTCTACATTCTCTCTTTTTTTTAAGTTCTCTTTTTTTGAGCTTCTTGATTTTAGATACTCATTTATATATTCTTCAACATTTTCTTCGTTTATTTCAGACTCTATAATTTTTTTCATCTCCAGAAAGTTCTTTTCTTCATATTTATTACTGTAATTAATAAATTCTTTTAGTGCTTTTTTAGTATCTAAGGAAAATATCTCCAGTATCTCTTTTATCTCAGGCAATTCTATCGTCTTTCCTAATATTTCAATATAGTTAGAGTAACTACTCCATTTATACCGTTCTTTTTTACTTATCCCTGCTTTCTCCGGATTATTATGGATATATCTTATTACAGAGATCAAATAAGGTTCATCTTCTATGGTTTCACTTTTATATCTATCCTGGAAGAGGTGTCCCACTCTTTTATATTTATTATTAAAATAGTAGGCAAAACTGGTGGTTATCTTTTTAACTATTCGGGATATTGGTTCCTTTTGCTCTTTGATAACCAGGTGTACGTGATTATCCATAATACAATAGGCATATAATTTAAAGGCCTCATCCGCTTTCTTTTGAATAACTGTCTTAATGAATTTTTTCTTGTCTTGTTTATCAATAAAGATATCTTTTCTTTCATTCCCCCGCAGCATGATGTGGTATATTCCTGTTTTACTGTATTTTCTGGGATATCTCGGCATTCTATCACCCCTTTCTATTATTTTATTACTTTGGTGTTATATTGTCAAAAGAACCGTCCCCTTGACACCCTTGACATTTCTCCTCCCATCATCAAGCCTAATTTGCCAACACTGACTTCGTTTCGTTTTACCACTCCCATTATCTTGCCCTCGTAAATAACCGCAATCCGGTCAGAGAGTGATAATATTTCGTCCAGGTCATCAGAAATAAGAAGAGTTGCTGTTTTTAATTTTGTCCTCTGTTCAATCAATTGACGATGAACATATTCCGTCGCACTGACGTCTAAACCACGCGTAGGTTGGGAGGCAATCAGAACAACGGGTTTTCGGGAGAGTTCTCGTGCCAGGATTAATTTCTGGATATTTCCGCCGGATAAGCTTTTCAAGGAAGTATAGCGGGAAGGAGTTCTGATATCAAAATCACTTATCAAGCGTTCGCTTTCCCGGGCAATGTTTTTGAAATTCATAAATATTCCATCAGTATAAGGTTTGTGTATGTGGTCTTTAAGAATCAGGTTTTCCTCTACGGTAAATTTCTGTATTGTACCATCTCGCATTCGTTCTTCGGGAATACAAGAAAGACCATACTCCAGAAGCTGTGAAGGAGGCCAATTGGTAACATCAGTCCCTTTTATAAACACTTTACCTTTAATAGATTTCCGCAGACCGGCGATGACTTCTGCAAGCTCTCTCTGGCCATTCCCCGATACTCCGGCAATTCCCAGAATTTCACCGGAGTGTATTACAAGGTCAATCCCCCGTAGAGCAGGAAGGTCCTCATCTCCCTGAGCCCAAATTCCCTCCAAAGCAAGGGATACTTTACCAAGCTCTACCGAAGGATGTTCGACTTGAAAAAGGACTTCTCTCCCCACCATAAGACGTGCCAGTTTTTCTTTGGTTACTTCAGTAATGGGAAGAGATTTTACTACTTTACCGTCACGAAGTATGGTCACACGATCACTTAATGATAAGACTTCATGAAGTTTATGGCTGATAAAAATAATAGAGTATCCTCTGTTTGTCATACTCCGCAAGACATGAAAAAGTTCTTCCACCTCTTGCGGAGTAAGAACAGCAGTCGGTTCATCCAGGATAAGGAGAGAAGCTCCGCGATATAAGATTTTTATTATTTCTACTCGCTGCTGCTCTCCTACTGAGAGTTGCCATACTTTTGCCTTTGGGTTAACATGCAGACCATGAACTTTGGCGAGCTCTTTAATGCGTTCTGAGACGACATCAAGGTCAAGAAGATATTTTCGCGAGGAAGGAAGCCCTAAAGCTACATTTTCAGCTACGGTAAGGGTGGGTACAAGCATAAAATGCTGGTGCACCATCCCAATCCCCAGTCGAATTGCATCCAGCGGAGAACGAATGTTAACCAATTTTTCATTAACATAAATTTCACCTTTATCCTGGCGATATATGCCGTAAAGGATTTTCATCAAGGTACTTTTTCCGGCTCCGTTTTCTCCAAGAAGGGTATGAACCTCTCCTGCATGGACATCAAAATCAATTCGGTCATTCGCCAGCACACCCGGAAACTGCTTAATTATTCCCCGCATCTCTACTTTTTCGACTTTGGTTAAATTTGTTATTTTAGATATATCTTTTTTCATATTAAAATGTAAACCAGAGCTCCGTATGGGCACTCTTAATCTTTCTTTATTCCTCTACTTTGACCTCAATGTTTCCCTTAACTATATCCTCAATAGTTTTACTTACAAGTGCTTCGTCATTTACGACAATTTTAAGACCGCCGTTAGCCAGGTTAAGAGTAAAGATTTTACCTCCTCTCTCTCCTTTCTGAATCATTTCAATCATGGGCTTAAGTGCAATTGCCCAAATAACATCTACACTGGAGACCACATTCTGTGGGGCAAGAGCAGATTGGTCAACATCATATCCGAACCAGAGAACTCCTCTCTGTTTTGCTACTCCGATTGCTCCGACTGTCATCTGTGATGTCCCGGTAAGAACATCTGCTCCGGCATCAATATGAGTTTGTGCTGCTTCAGATGCAAGAGCAACATCACTATATGAGCCAATCCAGGTTACATTTATTTTAGCATCCGGTTTGACCGATTTTATACCTGCCTTAAAACCTTCGGTATAACGTTTGGCATCACCGGTCTCAATAGGGCCGATTACTCCATAAATATTACTCTTGGAAAGTTTTGCTGCCAGGACACCGTTAACATAGCCGCCTTGTTCAGATAAAGGTTCATAAGCAAAAATATTAGTGATTCCAAGATCAGCAAAGACATTTGCGGTAGAACCCCAGGCAAAACTCGTATCAGGAAAATCAGGGGCAATATCCGATAAAGAGGCACCATACTGCGAACCATGGGCAATTACCAGATCATATCCCTCGCTGGCGTAGTCTCGAATAGCAGCAGCAGCGTCTGCTACTACAAACATGTTCTCTGAATAAACAAACTCAAAATTCTCCTTGCCCATCTCTTTTTGAATGGTAAGCAGAGCTTCATACATACTCTGGCTCCAGGCAAAATCATTAAAAGCGCTTGGCATAATAAATGCTACCCGGAAGGGTTCTGCGCTTGCTCCGAATCCAAGCGATAATACAAATATACTCATTAAAGTAAGAACTACTATAATTTTTTTCATCTTCATCATTTTATCCTCCTAATTTTTTATACTATGATACAAATACAGAAAAACTCTTATTATTCTAAAAGCTTTTACTTTATTAATCACCTCCTCTTCCATTATTCCCCCCGCTCGAAGGGTTTGTTTAATGCCGCAGGTGGATGTATACGACGTTTAGCCATAGCCGCAAGTACAACAATGGTAACAATATAGGGCAACATCAAGGTAAAATCAGAGGGAATATTAATACCATGTACTTGAACCCATATCTGAATAGCATTTACGGTGCTGAATAGAAGCGCACCGGTGAGAACAGTTGTCGGACGCCAGGCTCCAAAATATACCAGTGCCACGGCAATAAAGCCCATCCCATTAGTTAAATTTTGCTGAAATACATTAAGCAGTGCAATAGACAGAGATGCACCGGCAATCCCCGATAGTATCCCACCTAATACTACCGTAAAATAACGGATACGCACAATATTAACCCCCAGTGAATCGGCAGCCTCCGGGTGCTGCCCCACAGCTCGAATACTAAGACCTAAGGGAGTCTTGCTCAATATAAACCAGGCAAGAGGAATCAGGGCAAATGCACCATACACCAGGATATTTTGATGGAAAAAGATTTCGCCCACAATCGGAATATTAGAAAGCCAGGGGATAGACAAGGGGGAAAAACCGCTCACCGCTTGAACTGTTCCTACCATAGTGCTGAATAAAAGACTGCTTAATCCCAGACCGAATATATAAACCCCGATCCCGCTGATCCCCTGTTCGGCCTTCAAGGTAACATTAATAAAGGCAATCAAGAGGCCAAATATCGCTCCGACCACTATTGCCACCAATAAACCAAGCCAAAGATTACCGGTCTTAAGAACCGTATAGAAGGCGCTAAAGGCTCCCATAAGCATAACGCCATCTACCCCAAGATTAAGGACACCGCTCAACTGCCCTATTGTTTCCCCGATGGAAGCATAGAGATATGGTGTTGCAAGACGAATTGCAGATTTTGCTATCCCAATAATAATTGCTTCCATTATTGGCCCCCCTTTTTATTTTTATTTTTGGAATTGTATTTCGTGTCTGCAGTTCGCTCCATCCGTCGAGTCTGACTGCGCCGCAGATACTCGCTTCCTACTACGAAGAGTACAATCAGACCGTTCAAAGCACCGATCAAAGCAGAAGGTATTTGTACTACTCTCTGCATCTTATTTGCTCCGGTAAGAAGTGCTCCCAATAACAGGGAGGCCGGTATTGTGCCGATAGGATGAAGCTGGCCAAACAAAGCAGCTACAATCCCGTTAAAGCCCGCACTACCGGTAAAACCCGATACAGAACCATCGGTAAACAGCCGGTGATGAACTCCTAATACTTCAATCGCTCCGCCTAACCCTACTAACGCACCGCTCAAGATAAAAGCAAGGACCATATATTTTTGCACATTAATTCCGGAAGCTCGCGAGGCCTGTATATTTTGTCCTATCATGCGGATACGAAACCCTATTGTCGTCCGCCAGAGAAAAATATATACCAGAATAGCAAAAACTACTGCCACTATTGTTCCAAAATGCAGGCGGGTAGGAATAAGACGGGGAAGATCAACTGCATGAGTTAAACGGGTAGTTTGGGGGATAAAGGAGCCAAGTTCTATCTGGAGTGGGTCCATTATCGGTCCGCGAAGAAGATAATTCATCCCATAGGCTGCAATATAATTCAGCATGATGGTGCTCAGAATTTCGTTTACTTTAAAATATGCTTTAAGAAATCCGGCAATTCCTGCCCATATTGCCCCGCAGAGGAGTCCAACAAATAAGGCAAGAATAATTAGTATCCAGCCTGGTAAATCTGGAAAGTTAAGACAAACTATGGTTGCAGAAAGAGCCCCGGCTACAAGCTGGCCCTCCCCACCGATGTTTAATACGCCGGCACGAAAGGCGATGCAGATTCCCAGCCCTACAAAAAGCAAGGGGGTTGCCTTGACTACTGTGTCCGCTATAGCATTTGTACTCCCGAACGCTCCCTTGAGCAGGGCCTGGTAAGCAATCAGGGGATTTACTCCGAGAAAGGCAATCATAATTGTCCCAATAAATAGTGCAAGCAGAAAGGCCGCTATAGGAATAAGGCTCATTGATATTTCCCGGACATTTCTGTATTTCATTTTACCACCTTTATATTTTTTATGTCAAGGGGACGGTTCTTTTGACACTTCAGTCATGTCAAGGAGACACTCTTTTCCCTGACATTTTTTTTATATTTAAAACCTAAAAAGAAAAAAAATACCTCCTAACTTCACTCTTACTATACAGAAAGAATAGTAAAGTAAAGAGCTCATTAACTCTTTTTATTCATATTAATTATTAAGTTAATATTTAATCTAAATCTTGTATACACTTCCCATTTCGTACCTCCTATTAAATTCTTATTTTTATTCATTTTATCGAATATTAAAACAATAGTTGATCTTGTTTATCTGTATCGATGTAGATACCCACGGACAAGCCCGTAGTATTCTGCCCTTCGGGTTAATAAATAGTACTATTATGTAAATTCTACAAATTTTTTAAAAGCCCCTCTTACTACCCCACAAAAGTTTGTACCAACTTTTTTAGTTTAATTTTTTTTACATCCTTCATTTTTTCTTCTTTGGCCAGTTCTTCTGTCCTGGCCACTTCTGTGTTCAGGTCCTTTATAATTTGGGTCATCAAATTTCCTGCGGTCTTTCCCTGTTCTTTTTTCTTTTCCGGAACGGCGCTCTTCTTTCTTTTCCATAGGATTTTTTCCTCCTTTCATTAATTAAATATAGAGCTTACAATCTGGATTAGCAATCTACTCATAGATAATTAAACTGACTCACTACCCCTACTCTTTGAGATTAATTAATAAATGCTTTTATTAATACTATTATCAAGATACGACAAGGATGAGGAAAAATCCTTCTTTTGAATAAAAGTTTTTTGTTTTTGGTTATCGGTTTTTAAATGGAGAGGAAAGGATAGATTTTTTCGCGGGAATGACACAACATTAATAAATACAGATACAAGATAATTTGGTTAACCGTTAGGCAAAGGTACCTATCTCAACGTTAATCCAACTTCTACTCCTGGCACTGCTGATGATTGCTTCGATTACTTGCATATTTGCCACAGCATCTTCGAGCGGTACCTGGACCTCTCTATCTTCCAGCACTGCCCGGGAAAACAGGTTTCCCTGAATCGTATACTGGTTACAAACTTCCAGGACAACCTCTTCAATCCTATTACCATCTCCATACCATACTTTGCACGGCCGGTCAGACAATCAACTTTCATATTTGGGTCTTCTTCCATAATACCGCAGACCCGCCAGGGTACAGCCCCAAAGATAAACCGCGAAAGTGAAATACAGTAACAACCGATATCCATCAGTCCCCCTCCGCCAATATCAGCTTTATTGCGAATATTATCGGGGTCGGTATTGTAGTAGGAGAAAATGGATTTACTTTTCCACTGGTTGAGGATTAGCCGAGTTATCATAAGAAAGACCGATGCTAAAACTTATTTTATTAATAAATTTTTTTAATATTTTGTTAATATTATAATACCAATAAATTATATTTGCAAAGTTAATGTATTCCTCGCATTTTACACCCGATTAATTGATAACTGAAAAAATTTCAGAAAATATTGATAAAAAAGAAGGATTTTTATAAAATGTGTAGTATATTTTTTATTATATGGAATTCTACTTAAAAATTAAAATAAGGAGAATGGATAATTACCAATCTAAACCAAAATCTTAAAAACAAAGAATTTAATAATATAAAAGAAAGATTAATAATTGATCTTACTAATAGCTGTATAATTTTGATATTTTTTTATTTTTAATTTAGTTTTGAAATATTTCTTACAAATCCTTATTTATTTGTTTTTCCTTTTCTATTCACAATGAAGGACTTTTGAAGAAAGTCAGAATCAGAGGATTCTCAACATTTGACATCTTGATTCATCCAACTATTCTAAGTGTTTTAAATAAAGGAGATATAAAAAATTTACAAAATTATGTCTAAATTTAGTGGATATGGGGAATATACATTAAAGGAGATATTTTTTAATTTAACAACTATTTTATAAAGTTGAAAAAGGCAAACTATCCGAAAGGGTAGGACGCAAAGTTATGGGTCTTAGGCATTTTAATGCTATGACCGCCAGACTACCAACTTTTTTTATTTTAGAGAAAACATATTTACATAAAGGAAACTCGTAACAATTAATTAATAATATGTAAAAATAAATTACCCAACCAGAGTTTTATAAAAAAAGTAGGTGGTGGAACTATCAATTTAAATCAAGATCCTGAAAACGAAGAACTTAAAAACCTTAAAACTAGTATGATAACTGCTCTTACTATTGGCTACATTATGCTATTGATATTTCTTATTGCTTTTTTAGTTTCGAAATATTTTTTCAAAATTCCCATTCATAATGAACTTTTTTTCCTTAATTCAGGGTGTTTTCTATATATGTATTTGGTTCAATACGTCTTAAAAAAAAGAAGAATGAAACCTAAGTTAATAAAAAAAATACATTTTGCTAACTATATCGCAGCCTTGTTATTTGTGACCGGTATTTTCCACTTTACAGGCGGTATATTGTGGATTGGTGATATCTTTTTTATTATTACTATACTTTATTCAAGCCTTATATCTAATCCAAGAGAAGGATTAATTATTGCCCTTTTTGGTTTTACTTGTTACAGTTCGATAGTTTTATTGGAATATTTTGATATTATTCCATATGTGAGATTTTTTAAATTAACTCCTTACCTTTACAAAGATAGCCAATATGTTATAATTACAACCTTATTAACCGGACTTACATTTTTTTTGATCTTTTTTACCGGGAAACACTTTTCTCAAGGGTTAGAACAAAGAAGTGTTGAATTAACGAAAGCTAAAAAAGTATTGGAAGAATGGAGCGACAAATTAGAGAAGAAGGTTAAATTACGAACTCAAGAATTAAAAAAATCTAAAGACCGATTATCCATACTTTACCAGATTTCCCGCTCTATCAGTTCAACATTAGAATTAAATAAGATTTTGAAGGTTATATTAGATTTTTCGGTGAAAATAAGTGGTGCAAATAGAGGTTCAGTTATGCTTTTAGATGAAAAAAAGAATATTTTTTTCATTAAAGCGGCTTATAATCTGAGTGAAAAGATCATTCGCGAGGTTACCTTTGCTAAAGACGAAAATACCGTCGGTTGGGTAGTTAAGAATAAGAAACCCCTATATACCAAGGATTTAGAAAAAGACAAACGTTTTTCAAAAAAAGAGGAGATAAATTATAAGTTAAAACAACTTCTAATGGTTCCGATAATTATAGAAAGAGAAGTAAAAGGAATAATAAATTTAGATAATAACACTTCCTTTACAACTGATACAATAAACTTGCTTAAATCTTTTTCTGAACAGACGGCAGTCGCTATTAATAATGCACGCTTATATCAAAAAATTCAGGACAGTTATTTCGAAATAGTAAAAGCATTGGCGCAGGCTATAGAAGCGAAAGACCCTTATACTCATGGTCATTCGGAAAGAGTTATGCAATATGCGGTACAAATTGCCCAAAAATTGGGTCTACCGAAAAAAGAAATAAACTCATTAAGATATGCAGCAATCCTGCACGATATCGGAAAGATCGGAGTAAGGGGAATTGTTTTAAATAATCCTAATAGTTTGACCAGCGAAGAATACGATGAAATCAAGAAACACCCCCTTATTGGCGAGGGCATTATAAAACCCATAGAATTATTACAACCAATCAGGACATTAATCAGACACCATCATGAATGGTATAATGGCAAAGGATATCCTGATGGATTATCCAGGAAAAATATTCCTTTAGGTGCCCGCATCCTGGCCATAGCTGATGCCTATGATGCCATGAAATCCGACCGTCCCTATCGTAAAGCCCTAACCGAAGAAACAGCTATCCAGGAGCTCAAACGAGGAAGCGGAAGTCAGTTTGAACCTAAATTAGTGGGGATACTTTTAAAAATACTGAAACGAAACTTGTCAGGGGATGGTTGTCCTTTGATAAACTAATGAGAGCTAAAGAAGGGCGGTACTGAAATACCTTTCTGCCCGGTCAGGCAGTATAGTCACCACCCGGTTTCGTCCATTATCTACATGTAAAGCAGCAAAAACATTAGCTCCTGATGAAGTCCCCACCAGCAATCCTTCTTCTTTAGAAAGCTGGCGAGTAGTGTCAATGGCTTCCTCATCAGTAACCGTAAATACCATATCTACCATTTTTACATCCAATACATCGGGGATAAATCCGTCACCGATCCCCTGAATCTGGTGAAGGCCTGGTTCATGTCCTAATAAGGCAGAACTGTTTTTTGGCTCCACTGCTACAATTTTTACTTTAGGATTTTTTTCTTTTAAAAATTTTCCAATCCCCTGAAGGGTTCCCCCGCTTCCTACTCCAGCTACAAAGACATCTACTTTTCCATTCATTTCCTTCCAGATTTCAGGTGCGGTTTGCTGATAATGAATTTCAGGATTGTGGGGATTTACAAATTGATCAGCAACAAAATATTTCTCCGGTTCTGCTTCGGTAATCTCGCGCATCTTTTTTATGCTTCCGGGCAGGCTCCCTTTAGCTGAGGTAAAGATAATCTCTCCCCCGAAGGCTTGAATTATTTTCTTCCGTTCTTCGCTCATATTTTCCGGCATCACACAAATAACCTTATAGCCTTTCTGCACTCCCACTAAAGTTAAACCAATTCCGGTATTCCCGGAAGTTGCCTCAATAATGGTCATCCCCGGTTTAAGCTTTCCTTCTTTTTCCGCCATTTCGATAATGTATTTGGCTACTCTATCTTTAATGCTCCCCCCAGGATTTAGATGTTCAGCTTTTACAAATACATTTCCCGAAGACATCTTCTTTAATTGAATTAAAGGGACATTTCCTATTGCGTCCAAAACGGAATTTACCAGCATAAAAATAAGCCTCCTAAAAACCCTGCCAGGGGACGGTCCTTTGGCAGGATTCTCTAACAAGATTAAAATCATTTTTAATTATGAATTATAACAAGATTAGTCAGGATTTGCAAGAAAAATAATTATGAACAACTTTATTAAAGCTATTTACAAAATTACCTAATGCTTCCGATAAAATCATGGTTTGGTGACAGGTAATAAACTTTACGCCTAATTCAATCCAGTACTTTATCGAATCAGGTGATGAAGCTACCACGCCAGCTGCTTTACCCGAATTTACTATCTTTTTAATTGCCTCTTTTGTGGTATTTTTTACTATCATATTATTATATTCTTCGGGAAAACCTAATGATTAGGATAAATCAGCAGCTCCAAAAATACTTTATAAAAATTGTAAATCCTTCTTTTCATTTAAAAAAATGATTGATTTAGGGGAAAATGGGGTAGTTATTCTAAAGGCAGTTCTGGTTCTTCGCTTTCAATTTCCTCTTTTATTTTGCTTTCAGCCTCTTTTTGTAGGCCGATTTCCAGCTTCTGGATTTTCTTCTTTTGACTGGAAATTATCTTCATTTTTTTTATCACAGATGGAACCGACACTAACAAACTCATCAGAATCCCCAAAGCAAGAGTAATCAAAAGTATCAGTGCTAATGAGCTTTCAAATCTCCAGGTCAAAAAACTTACCGCTATTGGGACTGCATTCTGAAGGGCAAAAACAACAGCCAGAATAGCTATAATAATAGCCACAATCAATTGTAACTGCATACAAATAACACTCCTTTTTTTTCATATTATTTTGAATTATTAATTCATTGATCAATTTAACTTTCTATTTTAATCTTTGCCTCTTTTACATCCCTCTCTCTAGTAATATCTTTAGCTCTCCTTTCACCCTCTAAGCGGTGGTCGTAGAAACGCTGGGTAGGATAAGCAAAATCTATGTCAGCTCGCTGGGCAAATTCTTTTAAAACATCTTCCCAAATTGCCTGCTCGCTGTCTCGACGGCGTTGAGGTTCACAAAGATAACGTATTGTCAACAAGACTCCGCTATCCTGCACGCTGGTATAAACAATGGGTGTAAGTCTGGAATATAATATCATAAATTTTTTACTGGCTTCTTTTACTCTCTTCTCAGCTGCTTTGCTTAATTGTTCAGCATCCTTATCAGCAATTTTTTGTAATATTTTTTTGGCTTTTTTCCAATTACTTTCGAAAGTTATCAGGACCGGAATTTCATTCCAGATATACTGGAATCCTTTGCTATAATTTGCCAGCGCCTCACTTAACACCATGCCGTTAGGAATATGGATAATTCGACCAGTACTCTGGTCGGCATTCACCCAATTACCGATTTCCAAAAGAGTAAATTGGAAAACCCGGGTATCGATAACATCCCCGGCATAATTCGCAATCTGAATCCGGTCTCCCACAGAAAAAGGTCTCCGGCTTATAATAAAAAGCCAGCCTGCGAAATTTAAAACTACATCTTTCAAGGCAATGGCTATACCGGCTGACAATAAACCCAGGTAAGTAGCTATAGATTGAAAACCGCTAAACAACAGACGCCCTATTAAAAACAAGCCCAAAACAATTACTACATAGCCAGAAGTCTTCCTCCAGGTATAACGAGTGCGTGCATTTTCAGTCCGGCGCCATACTATCTTTATAATCAAATAGTAAAGAATCCACAAAACCAAGGCAATAACCAAAGAAGCAAATATTTTAATCTGTACCTCGGGGCTCAAACCGATAGTTTCCTGTATCCACTCCATTAAATTTTTCATATTTATTCCTAACTAAATTATCTTTTTTTCTTCATTTTCTTAATTTTAAATAATAATTCTTTCTCTCAGCAATTTCATCCAATATCGATTGGAAGTAGTTCCCTTTTTTACTTCAGAAAAAATAATTTCTCCAGTGGTCACATTTATAGCCCTTATGGTTATCGTTGCTGAAGCAGCTGATTTTTTTAGACTTACGGGTCCTAATTTAATTCCCCCTGATTTCTGGTAAATTATACTGGTCACACTTCCTGTAACTATTAAATCCACACCGAGCATTTTCCCAATTTTAACCGCAGTAGAAGGGTCAACTCTTCCGGAATAAACCTGAAAATCTTGTTCTTCCAGGATAGCATCTAACTTAATCCTTTCGAATACCCGAAAGCGCTCAGTTTTTATCAGGGCATTTATCATTAAATCTGTAGCGGCCTTAGAGAGTTCTGAATTAATTTGCCAGACGTAATCCGGGGCAGTTGAGTCAAATCCGATAACTGCTACTCTGGGTAGTTCTGCTGAAAATCCTAAATTTGCTGCAAATAAAATAACTATTAAAATTGCGAATAAGATATTTCTTATTTTTATCACTTTTTTTGCCTCCTATTATTGCTACAATTTTACATTAATTATACTATATTTAAATTTTAAATAAAATCTTTTTTATTCCTCTTTTATTTTTATACTACATTAATCCTTAAAATTCCTTCTTTTTTAAAAAAATTAACAAAACCTGACAGGGGACGGTCCTCTGTCAGGTTTTGTCCCCCGTCACAGAACCGTCTGTTCCACTTTAGGTAGATTTTGTAAGGCTTCTTCAATTTTTTCCTGGGGATAGGCATAATCTTTTAATTTTCCCGCAAAGTAAGCTTCATAAGCAGCCATATCCACATGACCATGCCCGCTATGAGCCAGTAGTATTGTTTTTGACTCTCCGGATTCTTTACATTTTAATGCCTCATCAATAGTAGCTCGGATAGCATGATTTGTTTCCGGAGCACTGATAATCCCTTCATTTCTGGCAAAAATCACTCCGGCTTCAAAAGTGCCTAATTGATGTTCTGCCCGGGCTTCCACCAATCCTAATTTTAGTAAATGACAGATAATGGGAGCCATTCCGTGATATCTTAATCCGCCAGCGTGAACAGGTGGAGGAATAAAACCATGCCCCAGAGTATACATCTTTAATAAAGGAGTAAGTCCAGCTACATCACCATAATCATAGCTATAAGGACCCCTGGTTAAAGTCGGGCAGCTTGCCGGTTCAACATTTATTATTCTCAAATTGGGTTTCAATCCTTCAATTTTATCTTTTACAAATGGCAAGAAAAGACCGGCAAAGTTTGACCCGCCTCCTACACAACCAATAATAATATCAGGATATTCACCAATCTGTTCCATAATCTTCTTAGCCTCTAATCCGTTTATGGTCTGGTGTAATAGAACATGATTCAATACACTTCCCAGTGAATAATGGGTATCATCACGACCGACCGCCTCTTCTACTGCCTCACTAATGGCCAGACCAAGACTACCCGGACAATCGGGATCTTTAGCCAACATATCCCTTCCGGCTTGGGTTTCAGGAGAAGGGCTGGGAATACAATTTGCCCCCCAGGTCTGCATCATTACCCGACGATATGGTTTTTGCATATAACTGATTTTAACCATATATACTTTAATCTCCAGACCAAAACAGGCACCGGCAAAAGATAAGGCACTGCCCCATTGCCCTGCCCCTGTTTCAGTAGTTATCCGATTAATCCCTTCTTTTTTATTATAGTAAGCCTGGGCTACTGCTGTATTAGGCTTATGGCTTCCCGGGGGACTGGTACCTTCATACTTATAGTAAATCTTAGCGGGAGTATCCAGTGCTTTCTCTAATCTCCACGCTCGATGAAGGGTAGTTGGCCTCCACATTCGATAAATATCCTGTACTTCTTCAGGAATTTCAATATATCGCTGGGCACTCATTTCCTGCTCTATTAAAGCCATCGGAAACAGAGGAGCAAGGTCATCAGGTCCGATAGGCTTGCCTGTTGCCGGGTGTAAAGGAGGTGGGAGCGGCTCTGGTAAATCGGCTAAAATATTATACCAGGATGTGGGCATTTCTTTTTCATCAAGACAAAATTTAACTCTTTTCATTTCTTTTATTCTCCTTTCAAATTTAAAGAATTTACTTTTAACTAAATTATCTCTTTTGCTCATTAATAAATATCCTTTGCCCCCTGAGGGGCCAATTGCGTAATAAAAATATAAACATACCTCACCTCCTCTCTCTTCGTATCTCGTATCTCGTGAATCGTATCTCGTAAAGATAATAGAAACCGAGAATCAGGAAAAATTCGTATTGGGTATTGGGTAAAGAAATAAAAAAAGCCCTCTGTCCCAATTTATTCCAATAATAGGGACGGAGAGCTATTTTTTCCGCGGTGCCACCCTGATTGAGTCTAACAGATTAATATAATTCAATATTAATATTATGATCTATTAGGCCCCTCTTGATTAAGCGTATGGGTATATAAACAAAAAACCTTTCATCTCCAAGAGACGAAAGGTTAATTCCGTGGTGCCACTCTAATAGGATTTTTATTTATTTAGAAAAATCCTACTCTTTAAGAGTACGGGCAATATAAATTAATTATATACCGATACACTTTTCCTGGTCACGGTGGAAAAAGCCGTCAACACTTACTTAGACCATTTAAGTCTTTTCAGTTTGAAGCTTGTGGGTCCATTTCGCAGATCCTTTAAAATCTTTGTGTCGCTTCTCACCGTAAACGACTCTCTGTAAATTTGCTAATCTGCTACTTCTCCCACGCCTTGCTTTTAATTATTATTTTTGAAATTATAACATAGATGTCAAGTCCAGTCAAGAAACCCCACTAAAGTTTACACTAACCAAGAAACCTTTGGGAGGCAGTGTCCAATCTGTTTCCAGTGAATCAAATCCTTACTGTGAAATACCGGTACGCCTGGGAAAAACTCACAAGTACTTGTGACAAGATAATAGTCTTCTCCAACCCTATATATGCTTGGATCAGGATAATACCCTGGAATGATTGGATTATGAAATATCATTTTCTCCTCTTTGTTTTTACTGATTATTATGATACTTCGATTGGGTGCCCATCATTTAACTCTTATCAATGTGAAATATTTCTTTCCAGTCTCAATTTCTGTTGCTTCGCCGGTTATTTCATATTCTCCCGTTAACCGAATGTCCTCTGAAGAACTCCCTACCATAACTTTTATAATTCCAGGTTCTACAACATACTTCATGTCTTTGTTGTAGAAGCTTAACTGCGTTATTGATAGAATAAACGTAACCGTCTTCTTCTCGCCCGATTTTAAAGTAATCCTCTTAAAACCCTTCAATTCTTTTACAGGTCTTGTCACCTCAGACTGCGTATCATTGATATATAACTGCACAACCTCATCTCCTGCGCAGGACCCGGTATTTTTTACATCAACGTTTATTTCAACCTGACCATCCCAGGATATACTCTTAGGTATAATAACCATATTGTTATATTCAAAATCAGTATAGCTGAGACCATAACCAAATGGAAAAAGCGGTTTGCTGCTCATCTCGACATAATTACCTCTCCAATGGGAACGGCCGCCGGATGGTTTGTGATTATAATAGACCGGCACCTGGCCCACAGATCTTGGAAATGATATGGGCAGTTTACCTCCCGGATTGTAATCTCCGAAAAGGATGTCCGCTACCGCACAAGCTCCTTCTTCACCGGGCAGCCATGCTTCCAGTACCGACGGTATATTTTCGGCAATCCAATTGATGGATATGGGTCTGCCGTTGATAAGCACAACAATGATAGGGGTGCCGGTTTCATAAACAGCTTTTATAAGCTCCTCCTGTATACCCGGCAAATTAAGATCGGCTCTATCTCTGGATTCTCCACTTGTACAATCTTCAATAAGTCCGGATTTGTCACCCACAACCACAATCGCCACTTCCGATTTTTTTACAGCTTCGATGGCTTCGGCAAAATCATCCCTGGAATCTCCCCGCACATCACAACCCTTTGCATAGTGAACCATGGTGTCTCTGCAGACTTTATCCTTTATTCCCTCCAATATACTGGAGATTGGCACAAAGCTATCAGCCAATTCCACTCTTTCAGGAACAGGGGTATTGAATAATTCTGTATTCTTACTCATCTCAATGAGTGCTTCCACATGGCAGGGGTATGCATAATCCCCGATGATATTTCTCACGGTATCCGCATTTGGTCCGATTACAGCAATCGATGCAATATCTTTCCTGATGGGAAGTAAATCCCCCTGATTTTTTAGAAGCACAATCGACTTTTGTGCTATTTTGCGTGCAAGTGTCCTCTGTTCTGGCGTATCAAATACCATGGCAGTTTTTTCTTCATCCACATAGGGGTTTTCAAAAAGCCCCAGTAAAAATTTCATTTTAAGTATTCTTCCAACAACGGTGTCAATCAGTGACTCCTTCACCAAACCCTTTTCCACTGCAGCCTTCAATGGTTTTCCATAGCAGTCGGTGCTCGGGAGTTCCACATCGACACCGGCTTCAAGGGCTATCTTAGCTGCATGATCCTTGTCTTTTGCAGTATGATGATAGTCATAGAGCATATTGATGCCGAAATAATCGGATACCAGCAGCCCGTCGAAGCCCCATTGATCTCTCAGGATATCCGTTAAAAGCTCTTTTGAAGCATGACAGGGGATACCATCCAGTTCATGGTATCCTGGCATAATGGAGGCAATCCCGGCTTCTTTCACAGCCGCTTCAAAAGGCATTAAAAATACCTCGCGCATTTCTCTTTGGGAAATATGTACCGGCGCCCAGTTCATTCCCCCTTCCGAAGCACCATACCCAACAAAGTGTTTCCCGGTAGCCATCACACCCTGCTTCCAATCACTATCCTGAATTCCCTTTATATAGGATACCCCCATCTTCGAAACAAGGTAGGGGTCTTCTCCAAAAGTTTCTTCCACCCTTCCCCATCTCGCATCTCTGGAAACATCCAATACAGGAGCAAGAGCTTGATGGGCACCCACTGATCTCATTTGTTCCTTTATGACATTGCCCATTTCTTCTACTGACTTAGGATCCCAAGTACTCGCCACCCCTATAATCTGGGGGAAGCAGGTGGCCCCTTTTGCCATATAGCCACTGCAGGATTCTTCATGGATGATAGCCGGAATACCGAGACGGGTATTTGCAACCAGATATCTCTGTATTTGATTTGCCGTTCTGGCAGAAACCGGCGGATCAAAATTGCTTGCCCCGCCAAGACGGGTTATTTGTCCAATACCATTGCCCATTAGGGCATTTGCCTTGTCATCTGAAAATTTCTTTCCTTCCAATACTTCATATACCCAGATACCACTGAGCTGAGCGATTTTCTCATCCAGAGTCATAAGAAATAAAAGATTTTCCACTCTTTTTTTAACCGGTTGACCCGCATCTAGATAAACTTTCTTTTGTATATCATGTTGTTTTATCATTTTAAAAACACCTTTCATATATAAAATTATCTCATATGATTTTCCCAAACAAAATCCACGGTTTTTTAAAAATCTCAGTGTTTTGTGCAAGACAACTAGTATTTGAGTGCACCCGCAGTAAGGCCGGAAATGATCTGTCGCTCCGCAAAGAGATAAAAAATGATTGCCGGTACTGCGGACAGAGTTACGAAAGCCGCTATTAGCGCCAAATCCATTCCGTATTGACCCTGGAACTGCATCGTGCCGAGGGGTAAAGTCCAGAGCTTTTCCTTATCTAGCAACACCAGGGGTACGAGTAAATCATTCCAACTGGCAACCATAGTCAAAGATGCAACTGCTGCCAGCGCCGGACGCGACAGCGGGAGCAAAATACGCCAGAAAAAACCGAAGGCATTACAACCGTCTATATAAGCAGCATCTTGCAACTCAGAAGGTACAGACTTAAAAAAGCCGCGCAGAATTACGATACAGATTGAAAGCTGAAATGAAGTTTGCACTAAAATTACTCCCCAGAGATTATTGGTCAATCCTATCTGGCGCACTATGAGATATACCGGCAAAATTGCAATCGTAATCGGGAACATAATACCCAGGGTAAAAAAATTAAATAATAGATTCTGGCCACGGAATTTCATGCGGGAAAACACAAAAGCAGTCAGGCTGCAAATGATCACTACACCAATCGTCGTCGCTAACATTATCAGGAGACTATTACGCAGCATGGACCAAAAAACCGGCATTCTTAAAACTTTTGCGTAGTTTTCCCAGTTCAGGGGAATAGGAAGAGTGTAAGGACGAGTCATAAATTCACCGCGCGTCTTTAGTGCACCGAAAACAATCATCACGATGGGTACGATGACGATCAATACGACCAAAGAAAGGACGAAATACTGAAAAAGCCTCGGGAGATTTTTTTTCAAAGTTCTACTTCGATATGAATAATTAACTGACATAAACCAATCCTTTCTAGTTTAGGTAATCTGCTTGGCGTACAAGACGCAGGTAAGCCAGGGAAAAGACCAGGGAAATAAGTAACATCACAATGGCCACTGCTGAGCCATATCCTAGCTCGAAACGCACAAAGCTAAAACGATACATATACGTTGACATAACCTCACTGGCATTGACCGGACCGCCCTTGGTCATAATCCAGATTAGGGCAAACACCTGCAGTGATCCTAAAACAGACAGATAGACGGATGTACGGATGGTGCTACCGATCAAGGGTATTGTGATATAAGTTATCATCTGGCGCTTATTCACTCCATCAATAAGAGCAGCTTCCTCAATTTCCGACGGTATGTTTTGCAGGCCGGCTATATACAAAAGCATGTGAAATCCAAAAAATTTCCAGGTCAGTACGACAAAGATGGCCATTAGAACCGTACTGGTATTCCCCAACCAGGGTATAGCTTTTATGCCCGGGATGAGAGTCAGAATAGCATTTATAAAGCCGCGGTTTGGATTGGGGTTGAAGAGAATCAACCACATAATGCCTGTAATGACTTCGGAAAGAACGTAAGGCATGAAAAAGATCGTACGAAAAAATGCGCGTCCACGCAGGTTGCGTCCCACCATAAGAGCCAGCGCCAGGGACAATGGCAGTTGAATGGTCAGAGATAATACGACGATTAACAGTCCATTCCCTACTGCCTTTAGAAAGATCCGATCGGTCAGGATGCGTTTGAAGTTATTCAGTCCGATAAAGTCAACTGCAGGACCAAAACCCTTCCAGCTGAATAAACTATAGTAAACGGATCGAAAGACTGGATAAACCAGAAATATGGAGAAAAATACAAGAGCCGGCAACAAGAATAATACAATAGTCATCCTGTCTTGAAGTCGCCGAGTAGATCTGGTCTTTTGCGGTAATGTCTGAACATCCTGGTCAAATGAATTTTTCTTCATGAATAATTTCCTTCCTGAACGGCAAAAAGTACGGGGATCAAGTATTAGGGAACCTGATCCCCGTATATTCTTTAATCAAAGGTGACTCATTTTATTTCTTGAACTGCAGAGGCTTCAATTGCCTGAGCAGCCTGTTCAGGTGTTAACGTACCGGCAAAAAGTCCCTGTACGCTGTCGTTCACAACAGAACCAACCGCTGGAGGCATTGCCTGATCATAATAAAGCTGGAAGTATTGCGCAGCTGCAGCGCCTTGCTGGACAATTTTAAGTAATGGATCAATCAAACCTTCTTCAGCACCTTTAACAACAGGAACAGACATTCCAAGTTCGGCTTGAGCAATTTGAGAATCCACACTGCTTATGTACTTGAGAAAGTCCACAGCTTCCTGTGGCGCATTAATACCAATTACAAAGCCATTACCGCCACCTAGTGCGTCGGCAGGATCACCAGCGCCTCCCTTAACAGCCGGGAAGGGGAACCAGCCCGCCTTTTCACCAAGTCCCAATTTATCAACGCTATTGTCCGCAAATGCACCGGGAGCCCACTGCCCCATTAAATCCATTGCAGCCTCGCCGTTACCCATTAGAGTAGCTTCATCTCCCCAGGTAGCCCCAAGGAAGCCGCTCTGGAAAGGCTTGAGGGCAACGAGTTCCTGAAGCTTCTCGCCAGCTTGAATGAATGGGGGATCTGTGAAAGAGCCCTTGCGGGAGTAAGCTGCGTCAAAGCCAGCCTGGCCGGCAATGCGGGTGGCGAGATATTCCCACCAGAAGGCACCGGGCCACTTATCTCCCTCGCCGACAGCAATGGGGGTGATGCCAGCATCTTTAAGTATTTGCACATCTTTAAGTAATGCAGTCCAGGTCGTAGGAGGATTATCAATGCCGGCCTGAGCAAACAGATCCTTATTGTACCAGAAGCCAACCATACCCATATCACGCGGAACACCGTAGTTTTTCCCTTCGAAACTGTATACACCCAGTGCGCCTGGTGAAAACGTATCACGCCAGCCATCCCTGTCCAGATATGCAGTAATGTCGAAGAGCAGACCGGCTTTGGCGTATTCGTTCATCACGCCGCCGCCCCAGCTCTGGAAAATGCTGGGGGGTTCACCAGATAGCATAACCGTGGTCAGCTTGGTCTTGAAATTCTCGTTCTCGAGGCTTAGAACCTCGATGGTAACGTTTGGATGAGCGGCCATATATTCATCGGCAAGCCTCTGCCACAGTGCCTTTTCAGCTTCTGCAGTCTGGATATGCCACCAGGTAATAGTCACCGGTGCTTCTGCCGCCAGGGCTGTAAATACTCCACTTACCAATAAAATCCCAACCAGAAACAATGCTAAACTATATTTTTTCATAATAAAAATCTCCTTTAAAAATATAATTAAATTTTATTATACTTATACCAATGCCAAAACAAAACTAAATTTTCTGTATCGTAATAATCGTGTTAGCCAGGTTTATGTGTTAGAAATATGCATCCCCCCTTTTCCCTGTTTTTTTGATGGTTACTAAAAACATTTACGGAATTATGTAGTCTGGTATATTCTTCGAAAAGTACTTATTATTTTACTTAAATTAAGTATTATATTAATAGCTTTCTAAATAATATACTACTTTAAAAATTTAGTCAAGAGATTGTTTGAGTCCAATACATTTGCACCATTGAAGAATCTTTGTTATTTAATAAGTTACTACAATATTCTGTGGCTTTTGGGAGTCTACATTTAATAATTTTCATAAATCTTACGAAAATGAAACCCGTAGACGGCATAGGTTATGGCCGTAGGTAAGAGTTGCGGACGCCGAAACAAAGTCCAGAAAAAGATTTTCCAATAATAAATTCTTTCTTTCCCTATTATTCCCAGCTGCCAGATAGATTTAAGGAACGCAGTAAGATAACAAAGATGAAATTGATATCTTTTCTTTTTTGAGGGTTTCATGTTTTTTAAAAGCGTCAGGACACGTTCATAATAACATTTAGGGGAATAAATGGTATTGAGAACTCTTTTATAGCCATCGATAAGTGCTTTGTAATTCATTTTGGGAATAAAATTAATGGAAAGGTCGGTGTTGTCACCTGTGGCTTCTTTTAATAATCTATTCTCTTTAACCAGTCGCTGGTAGAGTTTGGTACCGCGAGGAGCATTTAATAATCCGACCATGGCGCTGACAATTCCACTTTTCTGAATAAATTCAATTATTTTCTCAAAAATTGCCGGTGTATCATTATCAAACCCCATAATAAACCCTCCGTTAACTACTAAACCAAACTTTTGAATCTTTTTAACACAAGCTATTAGATTACGATTTTTATTTTGCAACTTGTTGCATTCTGCTAAGCTTTCTTCATTAGGAGTCTCAATACCCACAAATACTGAAGCAAACCCTGCCTGAACCATCAAATGCATAAGTTCCTCATCATCGGAGAGATTTATCGAGGCCTGAGTAGTAAAGGTAAAAGGATATTTTCGTTCTTCCATCCAATCAATCATCGACGGCAGTAATTCAACTTTTAATTCTCTTTTATTCCCAATAAAATTATCGTCAACAATAAATACTCCACCTCTCCATCCCCGTGAGTACAGACTATCTAACTCTGCTAATATCTGGTCTTTGGTTTTTAATCTCACCTGATGTCCAAATAGGAAGGTAACATCACAAAAATCACAGTTAAAGGGACACCCTCGGGAATACTGGATACACATAGTGACATATTTATTTATATCAGCTAATTCCCAAAGAGGAATGGGAGTCTTTTTTATATCTACCCACTGATCTGAGGTGTAGATATGTCTAGGGTGTCCTCCTTCTAAATCTTTTAAAAAGGGAGGTAGAGTGATTTCAGCTTCATTAAGTATAAAATAATCTACGTCATCCTCAAAGTTTTCATATCCGGATGTAAAGAGAGGACCACCGGCAACAATCTTAGCTCCCAACCTCTTACATTGAGCAATTATCTTCTTCACCGACTCCTTTTGAATAGACATAGCACTAATAAATACATAATCAGCCCATTTGATGTCTCTATCAATTAATGCTGTTACCGTCATATCTACCAGCTTTTTCTCCCATTCTTTAGGAAGCAGGGCAGCTACGGTTAACAGTCCCAAAGGAGGGAGACTCGCCTTTTTAGAAATAAATTTTAAAGCATATTTAAAACTCCAGAAGGTCTCTGGATATTCAGGGTAAACCAGAAGTATTTTCATATTAATCTTCCCCTTAATTTTATATTTTATGGCAGCTTTTTAAAAAAGAAGTTTTTACAATTTTAAGTCTAAAAATTTTTTCTGATTTCTATTAGGGCAGTCTTGGCCTCAGGAGACATATCAAAAAACTTGGTTAGCTTTTCACAGGCATAATCATCACAGTAAGCACAATTTTTAACTTCCTTTTCCTGCCCACACTTTCTTATTTCACAGACTTTGCAATGACTAAAAAGTCGGTCAGACTCTACTAAACACCCATCACAGTTAATGTCTTCTGGTTTTATTTCACATTTAAATTCTTTAGACCAAGTTTTTGCCACTTTTTCCCTTTCCTTATCATCATCTTTCCAGGTAGCTATAAAAGCCGGGCATTCGGTACAGCTTAATCCGCAAAAGGCAATCATCTTATCCATCATTTTCACCCCTTTTTTATTTTATATTATCTTAGCAGTTTATTCAAACAAAAAGCTTAACACTCTCTTCTTGACACTCTTCTTGACACACTCTTCTTGACACTTGACAATAGAAGTATTTTACTGTAAATTTAAGAATACTTTTACTTACCGCCTGAATCCAAAAATTATAATTCAAAATAACTAATTGGGGAGGGAATAAAAATGAACTTAATTGACTTTGGTGTTTTGATTCCCTTCGTCTTGATTACTACCTTCACTCCGGGACCCAATAACCTGAGCTGTGCCTCCATGAGTATTAATTTTGGAATTAAAAAAACCATGAATTACATCTATGGAATTGTCACCGGATTTTTCTTACTGCTGTTACTCTGCGGATTTTTTTCTAACCTGCTTTTTACAGCCATTCCCTCTGTTGAACCTATTATGCGCTGGATTGGAGCAGCCTATATTCTTTACTTGGCTTATGGCACTTTTAAAGCCAGCTTTTCCTTTCAGGAAAAATCTAACCACTATCTCTGGGGTTTTTATAAAGGTGTCTTGCTTCAATTTATAAATCCTAAAGGAATCATTTATGGCCTGACCCTTTACTCGGTCTTTCTAAATCCCCTTATTGGTAATCCCTTCTATATTATCCTCTTCTCATTGGGCTTTGCCCTCATAGGTCTCTGTGCTGTTTTAACCTGGGCTTTATTCGGGGCAATTATTAACCAATATTTGCACCATGTAAAATTAAAAATTATTATAAATAGTATCCTATCCCTTCTCCTAGCCTATACCGCAGTAAAGATTAGCGGAATGATTTCCTGAATAATTTTTCTTGGGAGTTACCGGGGTCGGAATATTCTGGGGTCTTGCAATATCACTCTTCATCTCCCTCCTCAATTTTTTTTACCGCCCTGCTCACGGTAGTATCATGCACGCCAATATATTCTGCTATCTCTTTTAAGGTATAGCCATACTGTAGGTGAGACTCATAGATCACTTGGTCTTTTGACTTCAATCGCTTGGTATCTGCCTTGCAAAAGATGTCCAACCTGCTTTCGTCTTTGGTTGAATCGTTGGGTATAGAGGCCATTTAATTGCCTCATCCCTCTGGATAGGTTACCATAAGGGGTTTCGATCAGTAGATGATAATGGTTGTTCATCAGACAGTAGGCAGGCAATAGGAAGTGGTATCTTTTTACCACATATCTTCCATTTCTATTTTAGTGACTTCTTCAATAATTTGTGACCCCACTATCTTCCCTACTTTTATAAAACCTAATTTTTGAATCTTTTCTGACTATTAATCTTTGGAAATACTTTCTTTGTCTAAAAAGCCCAATAAAATGCTTCTTTCTTTCTCTCTAAAAATTGTTTTATACTCTTTTTAATCAACCAAACCTTCTTAGACTTGGGTTCAGCTAAGCTCATTGGTGGTTCACTAATTTTAATCAAAGCATTAATACCGTATTGGTACACAATATCCGCATCATCACCAATAATTGCCGCCACCGCTATTACCGGGACATTATATTTTTTAGCAATCCTGGCTACTCCAATTGGCGCTTTTCCGTAAATAGTCTGGCTATCGATCTTCCCTTCGCCGGTAATAACCAGATCAGCATCTTTAATAGCTTGTTCGAGTTTTACTATTTCAACTATAATCTCAATGCCCGGTCTAAGCTCTGCATCCAAAAATGCCATTAAACTGGCGCCCAAACCCCCGGCTGCTCCTGCCCCTGGTATGTCTTTTACATCTTTATTTAAATCTCTTTTGATTAATTCTGCAAAATAAGACAGAGATTCATCTAATTCTTCAATTATTTCCGGAGTAGCTCCTTTCTGAGGTCCATATACTCGGGCAGCCCCTTTTGGTCCACAAAGCGGATTGCTCACATCCGATGCGATTAATACTTTGGTCTCGGATAAACGGTTATCCAAGTATTTTGTATCAATTCGGAAAACTTTTTTCAGCTCTCCTCCTCCAAAACCTATTTCCTCTCCGTCTTTATCTAATAATTTTGCTCCTAAAGCCTGAACCATCCCGGCCCCTCCGTCATTGGTGGCACTTCCCCCGATGCCGATGATCATCTTTCTACATCCCTGGTCTAATGCTGCTTTAATTAACTGACCAGTTCCGTAGGTAGTGGTTATCAATGGATTCCTTTGGTTCTCTGGAACTAAAGTTAATCCTGACGCTTCAGCCATCTCGATAACTGCGGTCTTCTTATCTCCTAAAATACCGTAAGAAGCTAAAACTTCACCTCCTAAGGGACCTGTAACTTTCTCTCTTAAAATTTCTCCTCCGGTGGCATTAACCAGGCACTGAACTGTTCCATCTCCACCATCAGCCATAGGGATTTTTACAATTTCAGCTTCCGGGAAGACCTCTCTTATTCCTTGTTCTATGGCATCTGATACTTCTACAGCGGTTAAACTACCTTTAAATGAATCCGGGGCAACAACTATTTTCATCGCTTTTTGTACCTCAAATGGGGATTGATGTGTTTTAAATTATTTACTATTATAAATATACGCTATCATATATAACATTTCCTTTGTATAATAGTATGAATAATAGACTTTTTACTAAATATTATTTATATATTTTGCATAAACTTTTAAAGTATCTTTTAAAATGAAATAGCTAATTTGACAATCGAGCATCGTAGTGCTAAATCTAGTATTGATCAGCATAACGCCACCACGCCAAAGTGCCAATTAATCCAAAAATGCTGGTTAAAAAGAGAATGATATAACTTACCATCCCTAATTGTGTGCTTTCAGCTCCGGCCGCACTACTGAATAATCCTGGAATCCCCCATGGAAAGTAAGGTCCAAGACCCACTAAACCAGTAAATTGAGCAATCATGAGGGTAAGAATGGTAAAACCTATAGGAGGCAAATATCCGCGGCCGTAACTGGCAAAAAATGCTACCGGTGTACAAAGCAAAATCGTAAGAAGAGAAGTTAGCATAAATATGTGAGCACCAGGAAAAGCAATTTCACTCGACCATCCGGGAAGTTGAAGCATTACTCCGACTATGAGCCCAAAAGCAAATAAAATGAATGAGAGTAAAACACACCAAATTACCACAAGGATAAATTTCGATAAAACGATGGATGATCGTGGTGTAGGTAAGGCAAGTAAATCTTTTGCCGTCCGGTCAGAATATTCACGACCAAAAACCCAGCTTGTCACAAAGGCAAATCCTATTAATCCCACCCCAGCAATGATTTGATTGAGTAATCCGAAATAAATTTGCCAATCAACGCTTCCAAATCTTAACATAGCTGCCTTAGTACCTATCATACCCAATTTGCTGGAAAATTCCGGATTTTTTACCACAAACATTAATACGCCCATCATAGAAGGAATGAATGCAAAGGCCAAAATGGTTATCCAAAGCATTTTAGAGCTATAAATTTTTAGGCTTTCAGTCCAAATAGCTGGAAAAATGTTCTTCATTTTACATTTCCTCCAATTGTTCTTAAAAAATACGACTCAAGGTCTTCCTCTTCAATTTTCAGCAAAGTAGGTGGTAAGCCTGCGTGTACTAAAATACTTGCTATTTTTTCGGGATGATTTATGGCTTCCTCGCCGGTTACTTCCAGGTTGCCGTTCTTGGACAGATTTACTGAATACCCATGGTTAATAAGCTTTGATCTTACTGCCTCTTTGTCGAGGGCGTTGACCACAAGTCTTTTATCGAGAAGACGCTCCAACTGATCTGCGTTTAATTCCCGTATCAACCGCCCTTCATGAATAATTCCAATACGAGTGGCAAATTTGGATATCTCCCCTAAAATATGACTGGATATAAATATGGTAACCCCCTGATTAAAGGCAAGATCGCTAAACAGTTCTCGCATCTCAACAATACCGGCGGGATCCAATCCGTTATCCGGCTCATCCAAAATTAGAATATCCGGATGGTGTAAAAGCGCTTTTGCCAGGCCCAGCCGTTGTGCATTCCCCAAAGACAAATTTTTTGCTTTTATGTCTCGGTAAGAAGTCAGCCGCAGTTTGTCAATCACCGCCTCAACCGATTGTTTATCCGGCATCTGGCGTAATCGGCGTATAATTTCAAGATTTCCCCAGACTGTAAGTTCAGGATAGGAAGAGGGAGTTTCTACCAGATATCCAACCCTTTCCCATAAGCTGCAACTGCCAGCACTAACTTTTTCCCCAAATAAAAAGGCCGAACCTGCTGTAGGGCGGATCATTCCCAGGAGCAGGCGAATGGTCGTTGTTTTACCCGCACCGTTAAGTCCCAAAAATCCGTAAATCTCACTTTTTCTAACTTTTAAGGAAACACTTTCTACAGCGTGTACATTAGCAAAATGTTTGGTTAAATTTTCTGTTCTGATAACATCTTTCATAATTTCTAATTTATTCACTCCTCTATCGAAACCCCAAGAGCTCTAGTTATATAGCCCTTAAGTTATAACTTTTGCCACAACATCTTTCCATTTTTAAAAATCGGATGGATGATCTTCTGGTCAAACAGATAACTTAAATGTGCAGAAATAGTGATCAAAGTAAGAATAAACTGGGAAGAAGATAGTTCTATATTGTGATTCCGGGCAATGGCAGCTAAAATATCTTCCCGGGAAATAGGTTTATCACATAAAGAGGCGACTCTGCTACTCATTTTTAAGAGATGCTCTTTATTTATTTTAATTAAATCTTGTATATTGTCCGTCAGTTTTGCATGCGAAGGAATAAAATATTTTCCCTCTATTTTTTCCAAAAATAAATAAGTTTTTAGCATGGCTTCTACATTGGCACAAACGGTTAAGGAATACTTATCAAATATCTCAGGAGAAAATAGGCTGTCTGCTAAAAAATAGACCTCATCCGGTGTCTTGATACCGATCATCTGCAAGAAATGTCCGGCTAGTGGAAATGCCGTTAAATGGGTACTGGTAATTGGTCCATCATCTTTGATGATGCAAGTTACTCTGGAAGGTTGGGCTTGTAAGAACTTATTTCGCAAAGATTTAAAAGGATAAGCTCCCCATAACAGAAATGGTTCTAAATCTGGATGCTCGATAAAGGTGCTTTCTATGGCCGTAGCGGCAATATCACAATTGGTTTTTTTCTGTAAATAGTTGTTACCTCCGATATGATCCGCATTGGAGTGAGTATTAATGATGGTTCTCAAATTCCACCCCTGTTTTTCTAAAAATCGGTATATTTTCCGCCCGGTCCATTCGTCATTACCGCTGTCGATTAAAATAACTTGATCTCCTTCTAAATAGAGACCGATATTGGTTAGACCCGGAATATAAAAGGTCTTTTCTGTAATTTGTTTTAATTCCATGTTGCCATTATCCATCCTTTCATGTTCTATTTTGCTAATTTAGGGTGATATCTAATTTTTATTCAACTTATTGCTAAACAAAATGCCCGGATGTTTTATATCTATATCGAATGCGAAGATTTATTTTCCCATTATCGCCGTTTAATATTTTTTATGGGCAAAAACATAGGCACTTTTCTTATATATTCACGATAGGCAGAACCAAATGCTTTTATTAAAAGCTTTTCTTCATATCGGGAAATCATATAATAAAAACTTTCCGTTATTTATTGTGCCGGTTTATTCATTGCCCAGATTTTTATTTATTATAGGCAGATTTATTCATTTCTTCAACATATATTAATTTTTTACACCGTTTTTTAATAATATCTAGGTGCTTCTCTTTCTTCAAGTATAGGACAATCACCTGTTTTTTATCCTTCTTTTTGGGGGAAATGGAAAAGGGACACATCCTATTAAATTTTATAAACTTCAAAACCTCACAAATATAATAATTATTCTTTACATTCGTATACTTTCAGTAATTCGATTTCACTCTCCAGTGCAATAATTTGCCATTGATTATTTGAATTAATATTTTTCTTCAATTATTTTTTGATTGATAACAGAATACCATATTAAATTTAAGATTAAAAGTAAATTAAAATGAAATACCTAAAATAATAAAAGTAAATACTCATTTATAGACTCCCATTTTCTATAAAATCCTCTCTTTTCCTTATTTATTACTATTTACCCATATCTAGTTTGTCAGAGGCAACAAAATCTACCCCTACTTCATCAATCCATTTGTCCATCACCGGTTTATTGCTTCTTTAAACGAGACAAAAGGGATCAATTCTTGGAAGTGATGTCCAATATGAAGACTCCGTTATTTTCACATATTATTTTCAAATTACTCCGAATAAGCTTGACAAAGAATAAATAAAAGTGTATTTTGTAATAGTTTTATTATATAATTGTTATAAAGTATAACCATAAATTTAAAAAAAGGAGGGGGAGACATGAATCAAAAAGTTGACCGAAATCAAACCATTGAATATTTTTTAAGTTATATGCCCCTATTCCATAAAAAAATTTTTCGGCAGGTTTGTTTTAATAAACCGCCAGGACAGCATTTACAACTGCTATTGCATATCAAGAAAGATAGTGGCAAACCCATGTGCTATTATGGTCAAAAATTGTTAATTTCAAAGCCGAATATGACTACTTTAGCTGATAAATTAATTAAAGAAGGTTTATTGAAAAGACAAACAGATGAAAACGACCGACGGATTATTAATTTGATGATAACCCCAAAAGGAGAAAAATTTCTTGAATTTCAGAAGAATCATTTAAAAAAATTAATAATAAAGCGATTGGAAGTGCTTAAAGATAAAGATATACAGAAATTGAATGATAGCTTTGAAGAGATACAAATAATTTTTAGTAAATTAGATGACTAGACGGTAGAAAAAATTTCACCTACAGGAGCAGATTTGCAATGATTAAATTATTAAAAAATTTGAAACCCTATTGGTTATCGATAATAGGGGTTATAGTTTTTGTTTTTTTACAATCACTTTCGGAACTATATTTGCCTACACTTATGTCAGATATTGTGGATACGGGGGTGGTCAATGGGGATGTTAACTATATTATAAGAATTGGGGGATGGATGATTCTGATTGCTGTCATTGCTATGATTAGCTCCGTTTTAGGAAGCTACCTGGCAGCTAAAGTAGCGACCGGATTCGGAAGAGATCTTCGGACAAAAGTATTTACCAAAGTAGAAAGTTTTTCTTTGGAAGAGTTTGATGAAAAAGGGACGGCTTCTCTTATCGTCAGAACAACCAACGATATTACCCAAATTCAGCAATTGGCAGTAACCATGCTTAGAATGTTCTTAAGGGCACCGTTGCTTTTTATCGGTGGTATTATTATGGCAGTTTTAAAAGATGCTAAATTATCATTGGTTCTTGTGGTTATTTTACCGATTTTAACCATTGCCATTCTTTTAATCGCAAAAAAAGGTATGTCTCTTTTTAAATCAATGCAAATTAAATTAGATAAGCTTAATCTGGTTCTTCGAGAATATTTAACCGGCATACGGGTTATTCGGGCATTTAATCGGGAAGTTTACGAAAAGAAAAGATTTCATAAAGCCAATCTTGATTTAACAGAAACAGCGAAAAAAGTCAACATACTGATGGCTATTTTGATACCTTTAATGATGTTGATTCTTAATTTGACAATTGTAGCTATTATTTGGTTCGGAAGTATACGAATCAATAATGGTGGCATGCAAGTCGGGGATTTGATGGCATTTATTCAATATGCATCACAGATTATGTTTTCTTTAATTATGGTTTCAATGATGTTTATCATGGTACCTCGAGCATCGGTATCAGCTATTCGAATTAATGAAGTTTTAGATGTCGAGCCGAAAATCAAGGATCCAATGATACCAAAAGAGAGCAAATCAGAGATTGAAAATGGCATTAAATCAGCAGAAGGCATTATATCAGAAAAAGACAAAAGAGGTTATCTTGAATTTGATGAGGTTAGCTTCTGTTATCAAGGTGCGGAAGAACCAGTTATTAAAAAAATTTCCTTTAGGACCAATCCCGGTGAATTGACCGCAATTATCGGAAGCACAGGTTCTGGAAAATCAACATTAATAAATCTTATACCGAGATTCTATGATGTAACATCGGGTCGTATTTTAATCGATGGTGTCGATATACGAGAATTAACTCAAGAAAAATTACGTGCCAAGATTGGATTGGTTCCTCAAATAGCTGTTCTTTTTACAGGAACTATTGCAGAAAACATTAGTTTCGGAAACGATAACTTATCTCGTGATGAAATGATCAGAGCAGCCGAAATTGCTCAAGCATCAGAATTTATTTCTACTATGAAGCAAGTTTACGATTCTCAAATTGCACAAGGTGGAACCAATATATCAGGGGGAGAGAAACAACGACTGGCTATTGCCAGAGCTTTGGCCAAACATCCTGAAATTTATATTTTTGATGATAGTTTTTCCGCTCTTGATTTTAAAACAGAGGCAAAATTACGGGTAGCGATTAAAAAAGAGACAAAAAACGATACGGTTTTAATTATTGCCCAACGAGTTACTACGGTTATGAATGCAGACCAAATTATTGTTTTAGATGAGGGTAAAATTGTAGGTATGGGTAAACACCAGGACTTAATCAGGACCTGCAAAGTCTATAGGGAAATCGTGGCTTCACAGCTCTCAGAAGAGGAATTAACATGAGTGAAAAAGATATAAAACAAGGAACGCCAATTAGGGAATTAGGCCGTGGTCCCGGAAGTCATCGAAATATGGCTATGCCGGTAGAAAAAGCCAAAGATTTTAGAGGAACCTTAAGGCGATTACTCGATTATTTAAAACCTCACCGAGTTAAGCTTATCATTACTTTCCTGGCGGCTGTAGCCAGTACATTTTTCAGTATTATCAGTCCAAAAGTTATGGGACGAGCAACCACCAAATTATTTGAAGGTTTTCTCCTAAAAATGAGAAATGTCCCTGATGCGGCCATTGATTTTAACTATATTTTAAATATTATTTTCATCTTAATCGGGTTATATGTCATCAGTGCCATATTTACCTATATTCAACAATATGTTATGGTCGGTATTGCTCAAACAACCGTTTACGATATGAGAAAAGATATTAACTCTAAATTGTCACGATTGCCTTTAAAATATTTTGATGGAAGGACCCATGGAGAAATACTCAGTCGGGTGACCAACGATATTGATACCGTCAGCAGCACTCTTCAACAAAGTATTACCCAATTAATTACTGCCATAGTAACTTTGGTCGGAATTGTAGTTATGATGCTAACTATTAGCCCGCTGTTAACTTTAATTACTTTCGTTACTTTACCTTTAAGTTTTTTGGTTACTAAAGTTATTGCCAGGCAATCACAAAAATTCTTTGCCAGACAACAAAAACTTTTAGGTCAATTAAATGGTCACGTGGAAGAAATGTACACTGGCCACAAAATAGTCAAAGTCTTTAATTATGAAAAGCAATCCATCGATAAATTCAATAAAGTGAATGATCAACTCTATGATGCCGGATGGAAAGCTCAATTCATATCGGGAATCATTATGCCCTTGATGATAGCCATTGGTAATCTTGGCTATGTCTTTATTGTCATTTTGGGTGGAATTTCTGTTGCTAGAGGAACTATCACCATTGGCAATGTTCAAGCATTTATTCAATATTCCAGGCAATTTACCCAACCGATCGTTCAAACAGCTAACATTGCCAATATTATTCAATCAACCATCGCAGCTGCTGAGCGTGTCTTTGAAGTTCTTGATGAATCTGAGCAAATACCGGATAAAAAAGATATGATTCATTTAGATGAAGCCAAAGGTAATATAAAGCTTGAGCATATTAAATTTGGATACAATACAGAAAAAATACTCATAAAAGATATGAATATTGATGTTAAAAAAGGTCAAACAATTGCCATTGTAGGTCCTACCGGAGCTGGAAAAACAACATTGGTTAATTTACTTATGCGTTTTTATGAAATTAATGACGGGAAAATCACCTTTGACGGAATAGATATTCGTGATATGAAACGTGGTGAATTGAGAAGTCTTTTTGGAATGGTCCTTCAAGACACCTGGTTGTTCAAAGGAAGTATTAAAGAGAATATTGCTTATGGTCGAGAAAATGCTAGGGAAGAGGAAATTATTTTAGCAGCAAAAATGGCTTATGCTGATCACTTTATCAGAACACTTCCGGAGGGTTATGATACTATTATCAATGAAGAAGCCAATAATCTCTCTCAAGGTCAAAAACAATTACTGACCATTGCCCGAGCTATTTTGGCAGATCCGACCATATTGATTCTCGATGAAGCGACAAGTAGTGTTGATACCAGAACAGAAATTCATATTCAAAAGGCTATGCTTACCCTGATGGAAGGAAAAACCAGTTTTGTGATTGCTCACCGTCTATCCACTATTAGGGATGCAGATTTAATTTTGGTGATGAATGAAGGAAGTATTGTTGAAAAAGGAACCCACAAAGAATTACTAAAGCAGAATGGATTTTATGCTGATCTGTATAATAGCCAATTCGTTGGATTAAACCTTAAAGAAAAAGTTAGTTAAAAAAAGCAAGATTTGTTATATTGCAAGACCCCATATTTGTTCCCGGCATAGCCGACACTTTGCCCTAGTGATAGCGAAGGCAAAATGTACCGAAAGCCGGGGAGTGACAGTAACGAAGCGGTTATACTGTGTTAGCTGAAGTGCCGCACCATTTATTTGATACCCTTTATTTCAATTCCGATCATATTTTTTACCATAACCCTGGAACTAATCTATAATGAACTTCCTTGATATATTCCTTATATCCAGGAAGTTCGTTTTGAAGCGTTTTATCCTCTAAATATGTTCGAATAATAAAAAGAATAGTTATTAATCCTGAAAAAATTAATGCGATAAAAGAGCCAAGAGCAAAAGGGGTAAATAAGATCATCAAAATAATAGCGCTATACATAGGATGCCGTACATATTTATATGGACCTGTTTTCACAACCTGTTGGGAACGGTCTTTTTGAATCCTGACAACTTCCGATAAATAGGCATTCTCTTTAATAGTAAGAAATATAATTATTGCAGAAGGGATATATCCGGTAAATCCAATTATTTTTAATATTAAAGGAAGATTTGACCAATGAAAGCGCACCGCATCAATTCCGCAAATAACTAACATAAACATCAATAATATAGTATATATAGTAAGAATGATTTTGTCCCACCATTTACCTTCGCTTCTCCTTGATGTTCTTTCTTTTAAGAGTTCCGGATTATTTTTTTTAAGCCAGATAAAAAACCCCATAACATAGATAAAATATAATATGATTAAAATCCAGGCTTCTATCCAATAAATTGTACCAGCCGAACCAAAGAGTAATAATAACAGGACAATGATACTAATTATAACCTTCATGGTTGTTTTTAAAATTGCGATAAGCTTATTATTCATTTTTAACGCCCCATATTGGTTATTTTAAACAAAGAGATGAAATTATCGAAGCTAATAAGCATATTATAACACCTATAATTGGTCCAACTGGAATTGATATTAAAATATGTTTTTTCATCGAGTCAAAATTCATTGTACTAATAATATAGTCATTGTTGCTATTAAAAAAATAATTACTACTAAAGTATAATAAAGAAAACCAATACGATCGTAAGTTAGTTTTCCTTCTTTTTCTATTATTTTAAAATCCATCCATGATTTTGTATAAGTATGTGTTTTAATTCTGTAAATAAAATGAATAATTACTCCAAGAATTAAAACTATTGAAAACCAAATAATTGTTTTTAATATTCCAAAAATATAAAAAACGATTATTAAACTTCCCAAAAGCACAAATATTTTTGTGATTTTCCACCAAGCAGGTTGTAGAGTATGTTTTTTAATAAAATTGATATCTTTTTTTATTTCTTTAATAATCATTATCATTACTCCTTTTTAAACCTTTCGTTATTTGGAGATACAGGATCTAACAATATCAAAGCTTTAAGCTTTTTAGGAAATAATTTAGAAAATTGATAAGTATATAGTCCGCCAATTGAATGACCTATGAGAATTATTTTATTTATATTTAGGAATTCTTTTGGGGAGGCTTCACAAGTTCATTAAGAAGGAATTTCCCTGTATCATTTTTTTATATCTCTACTTTTAGGATTTCAATAAATCCGAATCATATCCCCCCTTTCCTTCAACTGCTAACTGAAATCTTGTATTAACTATTTTTCCTCCAAAATCTTCATCGGTTTTAATTTCAACTATGTTTTCATATTTAAAATATTTTTCGTTTAAAATCGTTCCGGTAAATTCTGTATTGGATATCCAATTATAACAACCGGTTAAAAGAAGAAAAAATAGTAGAAGCATAATTAAAGAAACTCTTTTATGCTTCATCTTTTAAACACCTTCATTTTTCTTATATTATATATAGTCCCTGTTATAAAAATTTCATTCAAGGGCGGTCTGGTTACCTAGCAAAGATTTGACCCCCATATCTTCCCATATCTTCCCCCCTCTAATCATCCAATGATTAAGATTTTTCTTTTTTAGAAAATACCTCTATTGCCCATTTGCCGGACAAAGCAGAAGGAGGTAGCCCGCCTCCCGGGAAAAGCCACTGTCCTGCCAGTATGAAATTATCAAGTCCTTTAATAATTGGACTTATTATTTTATTCATATTACTTTTTGTTGGCATAAAACCTTCATAGGCTGCCCGATATACGCCGGTATATTTTATATCAGTTAAAGGAGTGGCTACATCTACAACCTCAATAAAATCTTTTATACCGGGATATGCCTTTTCAAGCAGCATGATGGCATCTTCTTTTATTTTTTCTTTTTCCTTTTCATAGGGATCATGTTCAAGATGTTCCCATATCTTATAAGGGCTTTGAAATTTAAGAACAATGGTCGTTTCCCCTTCAGGCGCCATAGCCGGATCATAGCTGTAGTTCGATATTGAATAAGAATCAATTTCTGTAGCTCCTATTTTAGCCGGAACCAGATAGTTGTTCATCATCTGTTTTTCCTTGATCTCTTTTTTAATACCAAATGAAACCTGGACCAGGGGTTTGAAAAGTGGCCAATTTTCAAAGGCATTCTTTATATCCTCCGGAATATATTTACCATCAAGCATATCGTAAATAACCGTATGTAAATCACAGGCGGCGATAACATAATCAGACTTATGGATAGTGCCATCATCTAGCTTTACACCAACAGCTTTTCCATCTTCGATGAGTATCTTCTTAACCCTTTTCCCAGCTGACAGCGTACCACCAAGTTCTTGGTATTCATTCAGAATCCGTAATGCAAAATTTAGGGAACCACCTGCCGGATATCCGGCATTATTATCTTTAAAGAGTGAAAGCATCATCAAAAAACCAATCGCAGAAAAATTTTCGTCACTATATATTTTCTCTAAAAAATGGCGCAAAAATTCATTTTTAAACCCCATTTCTTTTATAAACTGACTACAGCTTTTTTTACCATATTTAATCATGGGAATCATGGCTGGCAACATCCTTAAAAAAATCTTTAACATGGGAAGAGTTCTTCTTAGCGGTTTAGGCTTCATAATTTCCTCTATGTCACCGGAAAGAGATAATTTATCTATGATAGAAAACATCCTTGATATTGCTTCTTCATCTTCGGGAGAAATGCTTTTCAGATACGCTTTCCATTTTTGCATATCTTTATAGATTAGGAATTCTTGACCTTTATTATTTACATTTCTGATAAAGACTTCAGGGTCAATGATAGGTACGTCTTCTGATAATGCCCCCAGTTGTTTCCACAGTATATTCATACTCCCTGAAGATGAACCCATAAGCCATGCAATACAATAATCAAACATGTAACCCTTTCTCTTCCATGCTGTACACTGCCCTCCGGGAATTGTATGCATTTCAAATATTTCAGTTTCAAACCCACGCTTCTGACCAAAAACACCTGCTGAAAGTCCTGCTATCCCGCCACCAATAATAATTATTTTACTTTTCATTATTTGCCCTCTTTTCCTAAAATCTTTTATCTTACTGATCTGTGCTTATTATATCAAAAATCTGTTTATTTTATGTTAATTTGAAATTGTGAAGCCTAATCCTGATAAATTCTTGCTAATCTATAATCTGGATTGTCAGAATAATCTTTCCCCTGACAGTCCCCCTGACATTGGGATCCCTTTTTCTTAGCCTGTCGTTGCCCGATAAGTATAAAGTGATATCTTTTTACCACCTGACATAAGACGCTGAGTAAATCAGTAAAGTCTTTCTCATTAAGGAAGATCGCCTGCTTAGCATTTCCTCCGGAGGTGATATAATAAACTGCTCCTTTAAATTCTATCCCTAATGGTCTGGTCATGTTGCCAATATAGTCTATTCTTTGTTATATTGCAAGACCCCATATTTCCAAATTAAAGCAGAATGGCTTTAGAAAATCAGCAGAAGCACATCTTCAGAAGAATTTGATATTAGAGAAACAAAGTAGTAAAATAAAAATGCTAGAATCAATTAGGGACGAAAAGGAGATGCAAGAAAATTTGACTTTTGCCTATGATTCTGTTGAAACAGAGGACAAAAATAAGGAGGTTCTGGAGTATCAATTTGTAACCACATCTTGAAGCCAGGACAGTTAAAACAAAAACATGAAAAAAATAATTATTATAATCTCAGCTTTGATTATTGTTCTTTTTGGATTATTCTGGATTTATTCTAATGGCGCTTCTAAAAATACATCCGTTGAAAATAAGGTGAAAGATAACGGAGTGTCCGCGGAAAATAAAATCTTATCTTCGGCTGTTGCTATTCCGGAAAAAGTCCTTTCCAATAGATTTGGTTTTCTTGGCGGGCAAGAAGAGGAGAATCCTTTTGTAGGAGACGTTGGCGGGGCGTGGGTGCGGCCTCATCCGGGACCATTTTTGTGGGACTCGATGCAGAAAGATAAGAATGGTAAAACGGATTTTTCCAAAACAGATAAGATTGTTGGATATCAGCAATCTCAAAATTATGGCACTCTGGCGACTATTTGGCCATTTGCTGAATGGGATCAAAAAATGCGTGACGGTTCTGACCTTTGCGCGGTGTCAAACAAAGATGAATTTTTGAGTCAAAACGACAAGAAAGGTCGAGGCGATTATTTGCCTCTTCACCGTTGCAATCCAACAAATTGGGAGGATTATAAAAAATGGGTTTATTCCATGGTGGAACGGTACGATGGTGATGGTATTGATGACATGCCCAATCTCAAAATCCCGATTAAATACTGGGAAGTGATGAATGAGCCGGATTTGTCGTATGGAAACAACGCTCCCGACAAAGACAGACTGACTTTTTATAAAGAAGGGCCGAAAGAATATGCCAAACTTCTTATCCAAACAGCGGAGGCAATTCGTTCAGCCGATCAGGATGCTAAAATTTTAATTGCCGGAGCAGCCGGCGCCGACAAACAATTTTTGGATTTTTACCGTGAATCTCTCTCTGTGAATGGCACCAAGGACGCTTTTGACATTGGCAATGTCCATTGCATATCAAATGATCAGGGCACAAGCGATTTCAATGTTGGCGCTTATAAAAAGATGCTGGCCGAATTCAAAATATCAAAACCGATCTGGGTAACAGAAGCGGAAAGTTTTAATGGCAAAACCGCCGAGGAGAATTATGAACTGACAAAAAAGAGCACAATGGGAGCGATTTCAGCCGGCGCGGAAAAGATATTTTACACCCGTTACAATTTTAATGATTTCCGCACTGATATGTCTCAAAAAAATGTTGAGTCTGAAGAATCTATAATGGCCAGCGAAAAACAATATCAAAGTATTACTTCGCAATTTTGAGGCTAATCGCAAAAGTTTGTGAATAACTGCTGCAAAAAACACCTCAGAAAGGTGTTTTTTGCGTTATCGGCCTGGTTCCACCTAATTTATGGTTTAACTCCTGACGAAGTTCTTTATTGTTTACATCCTTTTCCCCGCTGGCAATATTACCAATCTTTATTATAGTTCCCATCGTTTCCCTGAGCAAATTTGAAAATTCTTTTAGTACGTCCTTAGAAGAAACTTTATTTAGTACTGTACTTGTCTTTAAATCATCAGGCATTTTAGTTAAATCATCACCCGGACAGACATCATATTCAAATGAATACTCACCACAGACGATATCATTAATGTTTAATTTTTCTGATAAAGATCCGGAGGCGCCAACATCAAATATATAGTCAGGTTCAAACTTGTCAATAATCAATTGAGTTGCTGAAGCACAATATATTTTCCCTGGGCCTGCTTGAATAACTATTACTTCTATATTTTTTCCTCTCCTTGATGAAATCAACCTGCCTGCAGCCAGTCACCATTTTTGTCAATCCCCGCGCAACAAGTCCCTGTGCCATTTATGCTGCAAATTCCATAACCTTTGTCACTGCCTGCTTTAATACCAAGGAAGGCATCGTTAAAAACCTTAAAATTCCTGATTCCAGTTTCGCATATTATTTTTGATAGTTCCTTTTGCGACTTTAATATCTAAAACCGGGCTGTTCTCATCAGCATCAAGGCCTTTTATATAGATGCTAAAGTTACAGATTCTGATTAATTCTACATCGCTTATGGCAATCCGTGAAGACCGATGGGGACTCCGGGAAGCAAATACTCCCACCTCCTTACCATTGCTCTCCCTTCCCCTTTTGAAAACGGTACTTATCGCATTAACCTTGTGTAAATAATAAACCACGGTAATCCACTTTTCTTCTTCTAATTTATACATGAATCTCTGCTGATATGGGAAAAGGTCTATCCTGGAAATACCATCAGCATCAATTTGACTAACCTTTCCTATAGGATAAATCATGACAGGTTCTACCTTGCCAAAAAGACATTCATAGCAAACTGGCTGAGCATCAACAAAAAAAGAATGACCATCTTTTATTTCTCTTTTACATTCCGAACAATATATCTTTTTATTCAATAAAATTTCCTCTCCCGGTTAAATTTTTCGCAAAAAGTTACCGAATTGTTGAGCACGTACAACCGTCCCCTGTTCCTTTCTTTTAAGTTATTTTTAATTCTAAATTTTTCCATTTTTTCGTGGAATTTATTGCCTCCATAATAACCTGCAAATCCTTATACCCTTCGTAAAATGAGCTTCTTACTTTTTTCCCTAAACGTATACCTCTATAAAAATCTTCAAACTCTTCTTGATACCCCTTGCTTTCTTCTATTGCTTCCTCAAGTTCTATTCCTCTTTCATTTTTCAAGGTAAGCTTATTATTTTCCACTAAAATACTTCCTTCTGAGCCAGAAATTAAAATACAATCTTGTTCATAACCTTTTGAACTATAAAATGTATTAAGTACCCCAGGTATATTTTTATCCGTACAGAACTGAAAACTCATAGAATCCATTTCCCCAATATTAGGATTTACCCTCCTGGTAAAAGCAATCCCATAATTAATTTCACCGAACATATCTCTCAAGGCTGCTATATAATGAATGCCTCCGTCGGTAACAAATCCTCCCCTATATTGGTGATTTATACGCCACTTTGTTTGAGCATATTTATTGTTCTTCAAGTCAATCAGGGTAAACCTATTCCAAAAGACTGCATAAGGATTTCCAATTTTGCCTTGCTGTAAATAATTTCTAATCCGTTGAAAGATGGGACGATAACGGAAATTTTCAGCTACCATCATAACCAGAGAATATTTATCTTCAAAATCTAACATCATTTTAGCTTCTGACAAATTAGCAGCCAAGGGTTTTTCCACGATGACATGTTTACCGGCTTCTAAGGCATCTTTGGTGACTTGATAATTAAGATGAATGGGAAGAGCAATGTCTACGGCTTCTATATCAGCTCTTTGTAAAAGATCATGATAATCAAGAACATAGGATACGCCACCCAATATTTTAGAAAAATCTTTGGCTTTATTTTCAGTATGATTACAAATAGCCGTAATCTCAAATTCATCTTTTAGTTTTTGTAATGCAGGCCAATGTAAACTTTGAGCAGCGATTCCGCAACCTATAATTCCTAACTTTACTGGTTTCATGATGTTTTTACCTCACATTTTAATCATTCTAATAAAATAATGTTATATTTAAATTATATTTAATTTTTTTGTCCTTTCAGTTATTTTTTTACATTTCAAAATTATCTCTTTCTTAATACACGCTCCAATTTTATTGCCATTCTCAATTTTTCAATTTTCCAGAAGGACATGTTTTACTTAATGTTTGGGGATAATAGGGGGGCAGACAGCTATTTATTCTATCTTTGCTATTTATTAAAATATGACAGACGAAATGTCCCTTTGTCTTATGTTAAATATCATATCTTTTAAAAAAATATCTCTTTGCAATTTCAACTGTTATAAAATATGCAACCAGTATCAATGAAATGAAGACAACCAGGCTTAAAGGCATTCTTACAAATTCGAAAAATCTATTGCCAAATCTGCTATTAATAAGCATTGCCACAATTAAACATATAAATGCTGATGTTACCAATAATAACTTGCTGGGCATACTTTTAAAAAAAAATACTCTTGTCCGTATAGAAAAGGTAACTATTATCTCAGATAAAACCGATTCTAAAAACCAGGCGGTCCGGAAAACTTGGGGTTCAACTTTTATAATAAATATCAATGGCAGAACCAAGGCCAAGTCAAAAAATGTGCTTATTATTCCAAAATATATCATAAATCTTGAAATAAGCTTTATATTCCATCTCCTGGGTTTTCTTAAAAACTCCTTATCAACATTATCTGTAGAAATAGTTAAAAGAGGTATGTCACTGATAAAATTATTAAGCAGGATCTGCGAAGGTAAAAGAGGAATGAACTTCAAGAATAAAGAAGAAGACGCCACAGTAAACATATTTCCGAAATTTGCACTGATCGTATTTAAGATATATTTGGTAATATTCGCAAATGTCCTTCTTCCTTCCATAATACCATGGGATAATACGCGTAAACTTTTCTGAAGAAGAATAATATCTGCTGCCTCTTTTGCAATGTCTGAAGCACTATCTACCGAAATGCCTACATCGGCTGCTTTTAGCGCGGGAGCATCATTGATTCCATCTCCCAAAAATCCGACAATATGCCCTTCTCCCCTGAGACTTGCAACTATCTTGTATTTCTGCTCCGGCGTTACTCGAGCAAATATGTTGAATTTATGACAACATTCCTTAAACTCATTCTCATTGAGACGGACAAGGTCATCACCGGTAATAACTTTATTACCTTGAATGACTAACCCGACATCATTACATATTTTTCGGGTAATTACCGGACTATCTCCACTGATGACTTTTATCTCTACTTTTAAGCCATGCAATATTTTTAATGAGGCTTTAACTGTCTCCTTGGCTTTATCCAAGAAAAGTAAAAAACCCTCTAAATTAAGATCTTCTTCAATATTAGATTTACCTTCCGTCAAACGATCTATTTCCCTGGTCGCGACAGCAAGGATTCTATATCCATTATTCTCATAATCTGAAACCTTACCAAGTATTGTGGAAGTTAATTCACTAGTTAATCCGGTTATTTTACCATCAATCAAAACAGAATTGCTGGCAGTTAAAATTGATTCTATAGCTCCTTTAGCAATAACCATTGTTTTTGAATCATTTCTAACCACAACACTTATTCTTCTTTTTTCAAAGTCAAATTCATTCTTTTTAAGAATTTCATATTCCTTTAAAGAATCTTCCAATTGTTCAGACACCTTACTTTGCCATATTGCTTTATCCATGGGATTGCCGAATATTCTATTGTCCTTCTCACCTCGGGCTGAATTACACAATAATCCATATAAAATAAGTCTTTCGTTTTTCTCACCATTCATTAAGACATAATCAGAAAGTGATATCTCCCCTTCGGTAAGAGTGCCTGTTTTATCACAACAAAGTGTATCGATATTGCCAAAATCTTCCACAGAAGCAAGTTTTTTGATTACAACTTTTTGTTTAGCCATCTTAAGAGCACCTCTTGATAAAGCGATGGTTATTATGATTGGCAAAACTTCCGGAGTGAGCCCAACGGCCAAAGCTAACGCAAAAAGAAGGGAGCTAAAAATTCCTTTTTCAAGCAAAGCATTGGCAATAAAAATAAATGCGGTCATCACAATGATAACTTTAAGCAGAAAATTGCTAAAACTTCTAATACTTTTCTGAAAATCCCCCTCAACTGACACTTTTTTTAAATAAGATGCTGTTTTCCCAAAAAAGGTATCTTTGCCTGTGGCGATGACAATACCGCAGCCTGAACCGTTGGCTACAGAGGTTCCCATAAAGGCGATATTATTTAGTTCTTGTGGTAAAGAGTAACGCTGTTTTAGGGGTTCATTACTCTTGGAAACAGGTAATGATTCTCCGGTTAAAGAGGATTCATCCGTTGTCATCTCTTCAGATTTAATCAGCCTTATATCGGCTGGTATCATATCTCCAATACCCAAATAAACAATATCACCGGGAACAATTTCTTTAATGTCGATTTCTTTGATCTTTTTTTCCCGTAAAACATTGGCTTTCTGTGTTAAATATTTCTTTAAGACTCTTAACGCCTTTTCAGCTCGATATTCCTGAAAGAAACCAAGGATAGCATTCAACATCACAATTGATGAAATGATAATTGCGTCCATTCTATCATGCAGAAAATAGGAAATAAAAGAAGCTGTGATCAAGACCAGAATAAGCGAATTTTTAAATTGGGAGATAAATATATCTAAATCTGATCTTCTTCCCTTTGCCACAATCTCATTAAAACCATATTTTTGGAGTCTGGCTCTTGCTTCTGGGTAAGTAATACCTTCCTCCGAACTGTCCAGTAAATCAAATACTTTCTGGATTGAGGAAGTCCAAAATAAAGATTTCTTGTTCTCATTATTAGTCATTTTTAAAAACTCTTTCACTTTAGTCATCAAAATCTTATGGATCCCATTGTATTCTATTCATATAACCCTTACAATCTTATATTTACATCATGTCTTACTAATAATATACCCGGTATAAGAGGAAACCAAAGAGTAAACCCACGAAGAAGGAGTGTACCGGTTAATGCAGCTTCAATCGGTACCCCAAGAAGAGTAAGAACAGTGACTGATCCCGCTTCAAATCCTCCAATGCCACCAGGTAGAAATGAAATCGTCCCAGCAATAGAAGCTATGACAATTGCTACAAATGTAGTCATTATTCCGACCGAACAATTGATTACCCGCATCATTGTCCATAATGTTCCCGCATCAAGTAAAAAAATGGTCATACTAAGTAAACTTGTTGTTATAAGTAACGTTGGTGAAAGAACTCGATCCGGTGATACAGATTTAATCACCTCCGATGCTTTGGCAATCGGATGAAACCGAAGTAGCCAAAGAGGCGGTTGATTGTTCCTGTGTGTAAGCAACCAGAGTATAGTTATAGGTACGATTACCAATACGACAGCAAAAATACCAACAAGATAACAGATAATATTTGTTATGTCATGATAAAACCATAATATCGATAGAGCCAAAAATGTCACAATTGCATAAGCCGTATAATGTGAAAGGATATCAACAAGCATTGCCTCCATAGCAAGCCAATTTGGCAAGCCAAGACGTCTCATTATTTGAAGAACAACAAGATTACCGGATATACCGCCCGTTGGCAAAAGTTGGTCGATACTTAATTTCTCTACCGATAGACGTGCAAGTGCTCCCAATGGTACCCGGTGTTGTGCTGATCTTATTACTTGATTCCAAATGAATCCCGCACATAAATATGTTCCAATTTGTAATAAAACAGCCAGAAATAACCATCTTGGTTCCGCTTTGGACAAAAGCAAAGCGAACTGCTCCACTTCAGTGAAATGAACAACAACCAATATAACAAGAGCAACCAGCACAAAAAATCCTATGAGTAACATAATCCTTGGGAGCTTTATCACTTCGCTATTTTGTTGATTCTCTATTTTCATGGAGGTATTTCTGTCTTTAGTATCGTGGTATTTCTTCATTTTTTCCCGCCAATATTCAGTACAAGATCATCAGTAGACATTTCAACCAAATATGAAAAACGTGCTATATTTACCAGCTTCTTTTCTAAGAATTGCGTTAATCAATTGTAAGTTGACCAAGAATAGCTTCATTATATAATAAAAACAAGAATTAAAGAACATTTTTGATCAAATAGATAATAAGTAAAATTTCAAGTTTGGGCACTTCTTCAAAAGTAGAACTTTAGAACTTTGGGGTCTTGAAATATCATTCAGATTCAAATGCTTTTCATAATTCTGAAAAATAAAGTAATAGTGTTTACCTATGATTCTATTGAATTCCAATTAATCCCTTTATCTTCACCTAATCTTTCAGCTTTCAGATACGACCACCAAAGAATATCAAATATTCTTATCTTGCTTAAATGTTGAATATTATTTTCCAATAATTTATTAAAGATATAATTTATATTTTTCCGATTAGATTCTATTTGAAGATTTTTATAAAAATCAATAAATATTTCATCGGCTCGTTTCTTCGTCCATAGATTATTAATTTTTTCACGGTATTTATTTTGAAGAGGATTATCCATCATGGGAATAATTTTGGGGTAAAGGGTATGCAGAATCTTGGTAGCAGTAGACAGACCCATTCCCTTGATCTTTAACAATTCCTGAATAACAAATTTATTCAGTTCTTTAATCTGCTTATCTCTGTCTTTCTCTTCCAAGTCTAAAAATTGCTCAAGATTATATTTAAATATACTTAAGCTCTTTGTACTTTCAGTTATTTTTTTACATTCTGAAAGTACGTCTTTCCTGATACGTGCACCAATTTTATTTACATCCTCAATTTTCCTATCTTCCAAAAGATCATACTTGGAATAAATATCATTTTGGTAGCAGTAGCATTCGATTAAAGCTATAGGATCAGGAATTTCAAATGGTATTTTTGAGAATAGAAGGAATTCCATTTTAAAACCTCGATTTTTGCATTTAAATCCTTATAATTAATTGTACTAAGTTCGAGTAGTGTTTACAATTCACTTAAAATAAATTGGTCATGCATGTGATCTTTCCTATAGAATATTAATAACCATAATATTCAAAATAGGAAGGAGAACAGCACACATGACCAAAGATGATCGTATTTCTAGTTACAAGTACAGTGTACTGCAACATGCACGAAAACACAAAAATATTACTTATGCCTGTCAGGTACTCAATGTATCCAGAACCGTCTACTACAAGTGGTTAAAAAGATTCAGTCAGTTAGGCTATCTGGGGTTACAAGATAAGGTAAAAAGAAAGCCCAAGATGCCCAACCAGATAAAACCGGATAAAGAACAGATCATTCTCAACTATATAATAGATTACCCTACTCATGGACCGAAAAGGATTGCTAATGAATTAAGACAGCAAAATATCATTATTAGTGACACTGGAGTATATAAGGTATTATACCGAAAACAATTAAATCGCCGTCTTGATCGGCTCTTTTTCGCCCAAGAAAAATCCGATAATCCGGTGGTCACCGAAAGGTATCTAAGAGAAGTAGAAAAGAGAAAAGAACATCATATTAAGGCTTACTATCCCGGTTATCTCTTCTGTCAGGATACCTTCTATGTCGGTACCATTAAAGGCTTAGGGAGAATCTATCAACAGACCGGTATGGATGCTTATGCGGGCTTTGGTTTTGCCAAGGTCTATACGGATAAGATGGCTATAAGTTCGATTGATTTGCTGGAAACAAAAGTATTAGCAGTATATGGAGAATTTCATATACCCCTGGATAGAATCTTAACCGATAATGGCAAGGAATATACCACTCATTGGGTAAACGGTAAACACGAGTATGAGAAATTCTTGAAACAAAACAGCATCAGACATACCAGGATTAAACCGAGAACCCCGCAAAGTAATGGGATAGTAGAAAGATTCAATCGTACTTTACTGGAAGAGTTCTATCAGATAGCTATGATGAAGAAAGTATACTCCTCTTTATCCCAGTTACAAGATGATCTGGATCAGTTTATCTATTATTATAATTTTAAAAGAACGAATCAGGGATACAGGTTAAAGGGTAAGATCCCTTACCAGAAATTTTTAGACGGTAAGCGGAAATATGCTTTACCTTTACCCTGATAGATAGTATTATTCTCTATGGGAAAGAGTAGAAAGTGTAAACACCACTTGAAAGTAATACAA
>Ga0268276_1000209_pt1 | contig 70757 bp, 100 predicted proteins | sample saktaG_4_FD_190145 | JGI IMG/M metagenome (GOLD analysis project Ga0268276, IMG submission 190145) | Saline water microbial communities from Sakinaw Lake, British Columbia, Canada - sak_2010_1_5_45m | ecosystem: Environmental > Aquatic > Non-marine Saline and Alkaline > Saline ... | reverse complement strand
TTTACATATTAGTAAACACAATCCACCATATCCAATACCAATCTCAACAATATCCTTACCATTTAAGTCACCAAAAAGTTTTAATAAATCAGAAATAGTTTTAATGTATCTTAATATTGAAGGCGACATATTTATAAAATTTCCATACATTGATTTATTTGGATTACCCAACATATCATTATGTGAAAAAATACCAATACTATCTGGTTCCAATAATTTTGGATTATCTTTCATTATTTCCTCAAAATATTGTTTACCTTGTTCTGGTGAAGTATGTTCTAATATTTCAATATAAATATCATCATTTTTAAAACCATCAAAAACACCATTATCTTCGTAAGCGAGTTGACACACCTTACGATAATCATTAACATCTGAAATGCTTGTCCTCATCAATAATTATTTTTTAATATATATGAATATAAAATATTTTAGTTTTTATTTTTTAATATATAGATTAAAATTAAAGGTCATTGATGTTAAAATATACAGATTTATTAAACGAATCCGCTAATCCAAAAAGATATAATAAAATTATAGATTTTACATATTTGGGAGTTGATGTTAATATTGATAAAATAAGAAAAATATGTAACGAAGCGAAGACATATGGATTTCATTCTATTTGTATAAAACCAGAATATGTTCCATACGCGAAACAATTTTTAAAAGGGTCAGAAATTAAGATTTGTACAGTTATTTCATTCCCAGAAGGAACAGATAAACCAAAAGAAAAGTTAAAAGAATCGGAAACCGCGATTATTGACGGAGCGGACGAAGTGGATGTTGTTATGAATTATAAAATGTTGAAAACCGCGTTAAAAATAGAAGATGAGGAGGAAAAAGAAAGAAAATTAGAGTATATAACTAGTGAGATATCTAATTTAGTTAGATTATGTCATGGGATAAATAGTGTTATAATAAAAGTTATTATTGAAACAGGTCAATTAACTTTAGAACAGATAAAATCCGCGTGTGAAATATGTACAAAATGTGGAGTTGATTTTGTAAAAACATCAACAGGTCATCATGGTGGAGCGGACGTAGAAAAAGTTAAGTTTATGAGAAAAATTCTTCCTGATAGTGTGAAAATTAAAGCGTCTGGTGGAATAAGATCAATAGAAGATATTGAAAAGTTTGTAAAAGCAGGTGCAGAAAGAATCGGAACATCAACTAATCCATCATTAATTGGATGAAAAAACATAATGAATATGAAACATATTAGATTATTTGAAGAATTGAATGAATTTGAAGAGGAACCTTGGGAGGAGGAGGAATCCGGTCAGAAAAAAGATTATATGAGAGAACAAATTATAAATAAACTTGGTGGGATATTAAAATATTTGATGAAAAATCCTCAATATATCAAACCATCAAAAAATAATGAATTGATATTTGAATATAAAAAAAATATATTTAAAATTAATACAATACCACCAGACTTGGATATCCCATCCAATGAAATAATAGAAATTAGGATTGAAAAACCTGATTCTTATGAATATTCTGATATAAAAGTCTCATTTACAAATAATTATAATATTTTATATAATTATCATAAATGTTTAAATATATCAAAAAATAAAAGAAGAGATGTAATTAATTACTTCTCTGATATTGATTAAAAAAATATGTAATTATGAAATATTTAAAATTATTTGAAGATTTAGATGAGTTTGAAGAGGAACCATGGGAAGATGAGGAAGAAGATATAAAGGATGAAAAAACCATATTATTATCATTATTCAAATATCTTACTAAACACCCAGAATTAGTAGGGGATAAAAATGGTCATTATAATAATATTTCATTCAATTATCCAGACAAAAAAGGTAAATATTTTTCAATTGATTGTGTAGAGATAGAAACTATACCAGGTGATCATCAAAGTTGGCATTATATTCCTATTATATTAACTAATCGTGATGATAATGAAAAATTTGAATTTGAAATTCATGGTAGAGATAAGGAAATACTCAGATATTATGGTGAATGTTTAAAAATATCTAAACAAAATCTTAAAAAGACAAAATTAAAGAAAATAAATAAATATTTTGGAAATTTAGAATAAAAAAAAGAAACAGATATGAAAAAAATACAAAACTATCAGGAATTTAATGAATCCGCTACAAGAAGACCAATTAGAAAACCCGAGAATGATGAGATCAAAAAAATAGAACAACAGGAAAAAGCTAGAATGGCGAAAATTCGTGAAGAAGCTAGAAAAGAGCAGCAACGAATTATGAGAGAAGGCGAAAAAGATCAAGAAAGATATTATTCTAGAGAAAATAAAAGAAAAGTTGTCATACCTAAGGATGATGATGGATTTGATTTCCAAAAAATTGAAAGAGAAGAAAAAGCTAAAATGGATAAAATTACACGAGAAGCGGAAAAAGAATATGATGATATGATTAAGGACGCAACAAAAGATCGTAAGAAATATTTTCCAAACAAAGCTAGAAAAAGTAGTGGGAATAGAACACCCAGAACCGCTAGAGAATTTAACGAGTTAATAAGGTCAAACAGAATAAAAAGTTGTGATAGAATGAGTGCAGATTTTGTCTGGAGATACAAAAATGGAAAAGTTACTGGATATAAATTCGTATGAAACATATAAGAATATTTGAAGAATACATAACAGGGGTAACTTATGATGATCCGATCTCAAAACAAGAAATAGATTTTGATGATGAGGAATGGATTGATATGGAAGAAGATGAAAATAGACTAAGAAACTATATTATTAAAGCACGAGATGGTAGAATGGTTTTTTATGCGAAAAATGTATATAATGAAGAAGAAGCTGGAAAACAATTCAAAAAAGAAACTGGATGTGGTGAATTTGAATATGGTAAATTAGAATTTATAGAAACATCAACGGAAGAGCACAAGAAAATTAGAAAAGTTTTAAGAGATAAAGTTAATAAATTAGATAATGAACTAGAGAAATTGAAATATGAATTGTTCTCCATATGAAATTTTATAGTTAAAATTTTCCCCCTTTCAAAAATTAAACTTTCACCCATTTATTTCTTATATTGAATATGATAATAAAAGAGATAAGTATACGGAATTTCAAGAGTTTCGGTAATAATCTACAGACTATTAAGTTTGGCGAAGATGGTCAATTAATACTTTTATGTGGTAAAAATGGTCATGGAAAATGCGTACATAAAAGTACCGCCATAGATATAGATATAGATGATATATCATTATCATATGAACTTATAAATTTTTTAGAAACAACAGAATTGGGAAATAAAATTTTTATATATATAAAAGAAAATAAATCTTTTTTATATGAAAAAATCAAAAAATTTAGAATTAATTCAGAAAAATAAGACCCAATTAGAAGAATATCTATCAGATTTTCATGTTGATAAATTTAAAAAATTTATAAAATTATTTAATGATAATGATTTTAATTGTGGTTATACTGTTTTTAAACTGAAAATGAGATCAATTATATCTATGCCTAAGAATGGTAAAGAAACTTTAATATATTGGACTAGTAGAGGTTGGGATGAAAAAGAAGCAGAGAAATTAAGAATAAAAAGAAAATATGACCCTAAAAAATCACCAATGAATACAGATTATTGGATAAATAAAGGATTAACAATAGAAGAAGCTAAGTATAAAATAAAATCATTTAGAAAAAATAATGTTGAATACTGGTTAGAAAAAGGGTACTCTAAAGAAGAATCAGAAAATAAAAGAAATGAATTTCAAATAAAAAATGGTAGGAAATTTGTTATTAAATATAAAACAAATGAAAATTTTAAAAAAGAAGTTGATTCAAAAAGAGATAATAATTTAAATTATTGGTTAAATAAAGGTTATTCTGAAAAAGAAGCTAAAGAAAAATTATCCAATAGACAAATAACTTTTTCAAAAGAAATATGTATAAATAAATACGGAAAAAATAAAGGTATAGAAATATGGAAAAAAAGACAAGAAAAATGGATGAGATCTTTAAAAGATTCTGATTATGATGGATATTCTAAAAAAGGTATAAAACTAAAAAATAAAATAGAAAAATATAGTATTGAAAAATTAATAGGTTCTTTATCTTTAAAAAATAAAAATTTATTTATTGAATTATTTAAAAAATGTAATACAATTGAAGAATTCATAAATATGTATAGTGATACATTTAATGAAGATGATAAACTATCTTTATATAAAATTATATTACCAATAAAAAAATTGAAAATATTACAAATATTTTATAATACATCAGAAAGCCATATAATGTCACTTATAATACCCAAAATAACTAGAATTAAATCTATGTATTCATATTATTCTTGGTTTAATAATCATATTTGTAGAAGTGATGGTGAATATATTATAGCCAATTTTTTATTTAAAAACAATATTGACTATATCTATGAAAAAAAATATGAGAATTCTGTATATAAATGTGATTTTTATTTAACAAAATATGATTTATATGTAGAATATTTAGGTATGATAAAACAAAATAAAAAGAATCCATATAAAACAAAATTAAATTTTCTTGATAAAGATAATATAAATTATATAGCTTCGGATAATATTAATGAAATTAAAATAAATATAATAAATTATGTTAACAATTCAAATGAAAGATATATTTGAATTATCTAAATATACTGATATTCTGAAATCAGATATAAAAGTTATGACCCCAAGTGGGTTAAAAAAAATATATGACGTTGATATAACAGCATATAATAGTGATGTTATTATAATAAAAACACATAAACATGAATTGATGTGTTCTCCTGATCATTTAATTAAATCAAATAATAATTGGATAAAATCTAAAAATTTTAAAATAAATGATCCAATTGATACTAAATATGGAACATTCAATGTTAAAGAAATATCTGTTTTTGATAAAAAAGAAGATTTGTTAGATTTACATGTAGATGGAAACGAATACTATACGAATGATATATTAAGCCATAACTCATCTCTACAAGAAACAATAGACTTTTCATTATTTGGAGTTGTCAGAGGTAAGGAAAGAAAGAGAATACCAATGAAAGAACTCCCAAATAGGATAAATGGCAGTCTTTTAACGAAGGTTCTTTTCACAAATGACAACGAGGATGACATTACAATAGAACGCGGGTTAGAACCCGTTAAATTGAAGATAATGTCTAATTCTCACGATATAACATCTAGATATAAAAAATTCAGTAATGACCAGAAAGATGAACTCATTGGTATAAACTATGATATTTACAAATCTTTTATTTCAATGAGTCTAAATGATTTCACAAATTTTATAAACTTAGATCCCGAAACAAAAAGAAAATTATTAAACCGATTATTTAATATTGAAGAAATAGATAATTATTTTCAAATATCAAAAAACATAGTTAAAAATAATAAAAGAAATATTGAAAATAAGAAAATAGAATTATCATCTAATTTAAGAACAATAGAAACTTATAAGGAAAATATTGAAAATATAAAAAAATTAAGTAATGATTCAATTGGAACAAAGGAAGAAATAAAGGAAAAAATATTATCAAAGAGATCTAGATTCACAGAATTAAAAGAACATTTGACTGATATTATTGGATTAATTAATGAATCTAGCGAGGATTTGGGTAATAGAAGTGAGGTGTTAAATTCTAAACATCATAGAGTAAATAAAATTGATTATAAAATAGAAGATATTAAAGAGAAAATAAAAATATTTGAAAAAGGTGTATGTCCTATGTGTAATACCGTTTTAAAATCTGATAAACATATTCATAATCTAAGTGAATTGATATTGGAAAAAGAAACATTTGAAAAAGAAAAATCAGAACTATCAAACGATGTATTTTCATACAAAAAAGAAAGTAGGGATGTATGGTCAAATAAGAATAAATTAGTTAATGAGAAAGATAGTATAAAAAAAGAATTTAATGAACTTGGATTTGAATTAAAAACATTGAAAAAAGAATATGATACACACGACACCAATTATAACGCGGTTAAAGAGATTGAAAATAATATTGAAAATATTACAAATGAAAATAAAAAAATAAAAGAAATAATATCTGAATTAGAGAATAAAAATAGTAGGTATGAAAAATTAAATGAATTGTTTTCTAACCAAGGAATAAGAAAGGATATTATAGAGAATATTGTAAAACCTATAAATAATTATCTATCCGAATATCTAGAAGAATTAGATTCACCATATAGAGTTGAACTTAACGATCAATTTGACGCGGAAATATATGAAAGATATATAAATCAAATTCATCCAGAATCATTATCATCGGGAGAAGCGAGAAAAGTAAACATCGCTATCGCGTTATCTTATTTAGAAATAATTAGAAAAATGAGAAAAAGTAATATACTATTTTTGGATGAGATTTTTGAAAATGTGGATGAGGATAATATTGATATATTATTAAAAACATTAAAGAAATTCTCTATAAAATATAAGACTAATGTTGTGGTTATCAACCACTCACCAACTGATAAAGATCTTTTTGATAGAATAATCAAAATTGAAAAGAAAACTTTTTCTATGATAAGTGATATATAATAACCAACTAAAAATTTAAAATTATGGAAAAAACAAAAAAATTTATTGAAGAAACTAAAATTATTGATTCTTTTATTAAAGAAGATACAAAAAAGGATATTAGTGATGATGTTCTAAAATATTCTGAATATTTGGCCGAAAAACAATTAGAAAAAATCAATAATAATTATCAAATTATTGATAATATTGACAGGGGATACATAATAAATGGTAATAATAGAATATATCCGATCGCCTCACGGTTGCCCTATGTCTCCCAGGAAGCACACAATCCACCATGGGGGGTGGGGGTATCTGGAACTTCTGGAACTTCTAGATATGCTAGAATACCCGATGGAACTGTTGGAGACGCTCGTTGTGGTGTAAATGTGGTACCATGTAATGTTAACTCTTCGCAAATGCCTATGCCGTATGGTGGAAGGAGATTCACTGTACCTCTTGTGACAGAAAATAAAGAAAGTATATTGAAAAAAATAAGTAAAAAATGGTCTGATTTATAAAAAAAAATGACTTGTTATTTTAACAAGTCATTTTTTTTTAAAATTTGAATTTTATATATAAAGATAAACTATTTTCTTATGATTAATCTTGATATTTTTGATAGAGTTAATGGTCTACCGATATGGGCTCAGATAATAATATACATCATAGTATGTGGTATAGTTGTAACATCTACCGTCCTCGCGTTTTACAATCCAATATTGGAATTTTATTCATTAATAAAAGATCGATCACACAAAAAAGATAAAAATAAAAAATCAGAAAAAATAGATACTATACAAGACTACGAATCAATTAGAGAAAAAGTGTTAAATAGTAGATTAATGCATGAAATAATAGAACTCAGAACAAAACTTCCAACTTATAATTTTGGTGACAAAAACAGAAATAGAATATTCACATTTATATTAGAATCGTATATGAAATCCATAGAAGATAATGTCTTTAAATTAATTGATACATACGATATTGATAATTTGAACGAAGATAAATTCATAAGAGTTATACATAGTATGTCGAATGACATAATTAATGAATTACAAACAAAAGTTAAATTAAAATATGGTAAGAAAATATATGATTTAGTTATGTTAGACCCAAACAAAGGAATGAGAGCGTGGACTAGATATTTAGATGAACAATCTCAAATATTAATAGATGAATTTTCTAGATCAAATCAAATGGTGACTAATCATCAAAAATTCGTTATAATTTTAACTAGTTTGGCTACATCATTAATTGTTATTTCAACAAACATTGAAAAAAGATTTTATAATTTTAATGGTGAATTAACAGAATTGTTAAAAGAAGAATATGGTATATAAATGAACTACCACTAAACTAAAGATTTAGTGGTTTCACGTTTCATAGACTTCTCTATTGAGAACGCCTCATTACAAAAAAGAATATATCTTTCAAGATGTGTCCTTTTTTTTAAAAAAAAAATTAAAATATGAAAATATTTAAAGAATTGAAAAACAGAGAATTAGTTGAAAATGAAAAAGAATATTCCGAATTGGTTTGGTTGAGGATGATAAAAATCAATGATAAGGTCATTGAACATCCAAGACACGAATTAAATGAAAAAATAAGTAAAATTCAAGTCGGAATATTAGAAATAGAAATTTAATTACCAATTAACTCTTCTCTAGACATTTTATCTTTCCAGTAGTCTAATTCCGAATTGGATTTGTTATCCAAATAAAATTTTGTTATTAATTTCGTATCATCATCTATAAAATAATTAAAAATGTCATCAATTGGAATCCATTGGAAATGATGTCCTTTAGAATTATCATTCTCTTTATAATCTGTAACCAAATACAAATTGTTTATCACATACTCATTTTTTCCAGTTTTCATAATATTTTTAAATTCATCACATTTCTTATATGTCATAGGGCTAAATCCAAGTCTATTTATATTAAATTTTATATTATCACCAACAAATGATGGAAAAACATACTTTCCTCCTTTAGTTATTAAATAAAAATAATTTTTATTGTATTTATTTCTTATTAAGATATGTGTTTTATTATGTACCACATTACCTAATTTTGTTAAAACATTTCTTAATAATAATATTACACCATTTGAACGAATAGTTTGTATCTTCTTTGAGTCTATTGAATGTGGTGAACTTATACCTTTATCAAATTTTCTATAATCAAGAAATATTATCATATGTGTATCGTTATATTTCTTTTTATAGAAAATATTATATGATATCGCTTTTTTGTTTGTTAATTTTTCACTGCATACAAATTTTGTAACATAATCATTATCAACCGCGACATACCACTTAAGTTCATCATTAGTTGTTCTTCTGTGTAAATTTATTATTATACCTCTATTCTTATTATCACTATTATCCATCTTTTTGTTTGTTTTTAATGTTAAAAAGTAAAGATAAAACATTTGATCCTCTAATCATTCTAACCTCTCTACTGTATCCTCTTATTTCAAATAAGAAACGAATATAACAATATTCAGTGGATGACATATTCACAAAATATTCAATTCTTATACTTTTTTTAGTTTGTGGTATATTAAAAAATGAAATAAATTTTTCACTAATATCTGTTTTGCTGTATGAACTCCATTTTAACTTTCCTTCATTTGTTTGTTGTATTAGAGTTAATAACAAAAAATTATCTGTTATTTTTCCACTAGTATTTGATAGTTTAAAATCTAATGACATATTTTTAACGATTTTTTATATTATCTAATACAGAAATATGAAGTATTTCAAGATCTTTATCATTCTCTATTTTTCTTATATGATTCATAGAACCATCTTCATCAACAAAATAAATAATCATATAATTTGACAATTCTCTAGAAAAATACAATTTTAATAACAATCTTTTTTTATTAGTTATCATCACACTAGTAACATATACCACATAATGTTCATTCTCATCTCTCACGACACGCCATTGTATTTGATTTGTTTCTGTTAATTTTAATAATTCCTCTAATGTATGTTGATCTTTATCTACTTCTTTATCTACTTTCTTTACTCCTAAATCTCTCTTTATATCAGAATAGACACTCTTATATTTTGTCATAAATTTTCCAATTTGACTTCTATTTAGAGATGATCCCTTCAGTAGTTTATTAAGGAGTTTTCTAAAATCCATCAAAATTCTATTCTTTTTATCCCAACCTTCTGATTCTGGATGAAATTTACTCTTTATTTTATCCAAATAAGTTAGCGATATAGTATAATTATTCTTTTTTGTTATATGAAAATAACTCATTCTTAAAGCCGTATTCTTCTTTGTCAATGATATCAAATAATCAGCTACAGGATCATTCATATCAGATACTCTCTTTAAAATTTCCATAAAAACAGGTGAAACTTCTAGTTTAAATCTTCTTTGTGAGTTGTTTTTGTTAATATTTTGATTATTATTCCTATTGAAATTATTATCATTCCTACTAAGATTATTTCTTCCACCTCCCTTATTTCTATTACTATTTTTTCCTTTTCTAGCCATTATTTATCTAAAATACTTTTTTTCTTCTTTTCTATTTCATCAATCAAATCTGATACTCTAAGACCTTCAATTAATTTTAAAAATCTAGTCCTCTCTGGTCTAGCTAGACTAACACTTAGATAACTCAAATGTCTAGTACTTCTAGCCACTAAACTCAATTCTAGACTTATCTTGTTATTTACTATATATTCAGATTTATATTTGTTATATTTCACTTCATATGACCATTTTAGTTTACCATCTTTAGTTAAATTTATTACATCATTTAAAATTTGATAATTTTTTTTTGGTATTCTCTGTTCAACTGAGTCATTTGAAACTCCTTTTTCCCCACTTATTCCCTCATTACCTTTTACTAATTGAACTTTTACTTTATTGTTTGTTAGTATTATTCTTCTTGTATTGTTTTTATCAGAAATTAATACAACACCATTTAACACATAATCATATAAAACATTATTCATCAACCATTTTAACCACTTAAAATTATATCTATATTGTGATAATCCATCATGTATTAAATTCTCACCAGTTTTATCTGATTTCCATGGGCATTGTATACCTGGCATTCCTCCTGGTGGATTTAACCAATCCGTAACAGTTTTATGGTCAAATTCGTAATAATTTTTATTTGTAGGAATACCTCGTGGAGTACGTGTATATCTTATATAAAAACTACCATCATTTCCATATATTCCTTTAAATCCATTAGATCCATCTAAAAGATCTTGTAATTTTATCACATCTCTTTTATAATGTGGAGTAAGATTAAAATTCATCAAATAAAATCTATCAAAATCGGTTAATTTAGGTGAAATACTAAATTTACCGTCTATTTTAATATTACCTGTTTTATCTAATTCTAAAATTGGGTTTTTATTTATCCTACTCTTTAAACGTGAAGCATCCACAATTTTTCCCTCGTGAATAATATAATCTTTCAACCATATATAATCAACAGATAAATTATATTTCGTCTGTTCATTCCAGATATGTCTATCATTTGGTTTTCCACCATAAACTATTTTTATTTTATACTCATCGTATCTTATCTTTATATTTAATTTATCCTCTAATTTACTTATTATTCTTCCCAGCATAAATAATGATGGAAACGTCCAAAACGAAATAATCTTTATTCCAGTCCAAATTCTACCAGAAAAATTATATCTTATTGATTGACTGTCACTAATGTTATTTTTTCTACCAAGTATTATATTACTCTTATATAAACCAAAGGAATATGAATCATCATCGTTGTAATAATAATTCTTACCCTTAAACTCAACGACCTCTGGTGTTTGACTTTTAATATCCATTACTTTTTCTTCTTAAAGAAAGATTTACCTTTACCTTTATCTATATCTTGTGGTGTAAATCCAAAATAATTATCATTATCTGTTATTATTTTGACTTTATCACCAATTATACCAAACTCTCCAACTTTACCAGCACGAAATACTCCAGATACCATCTCACCATTGAGTAATCCGCCGTAAAAATAGCTATCATTTATAACGGTTGTTTGGTCAACATTTGTATATTCCATTTTACAGCTGAATATATCACTGTCTTTAACATCACAGTTCTCCAAGTGTGTATTTTTTATATCACAAGTCACAAATTCACAATTACTAAATCTACCACCAACAATAGAACAATCAACAAATCTTATATTCTTTATATCAATAATCGCACGAAAATCCGCGTCAATAACCTCCATTTTTCTATCATTGGTATCATAGTTTATAACACAATTCTTTAAATTATAAACATTTGTTATCAAATCATATAACTCTTCATAGATTTCGCCATAATATGTTTTAACAATTATAAGTGAATCTTCTTTATCAATTTCTAATTGTATTGATGGAAATTCCGCGATAAAATTATCTAATTTCTTAAATTTTTTGAAATTATTTATGTTTTTATTTAAGTATTTCACCAATAACTCTCTATCTTCTGAATCTATTTTTTCACTAATTGAGTTCCAAGTCAAAATTACAAAATAATCTAGTAATTCCAAAATTTCTTTTGTTTTATTATGATAATCTTCACCACCAATATATCTAAACTCTAGTCTACCTTTATTTATTGTATTTATATTTATTCCATAATATTTTGTATCTGGTAATTCTATATTATTTTCTATTATATTCGCCGCACTTCCTGTATAATCAAAATCTTTATATGGTATTACATTTTTTACAGACATCGCGTAATAATTATCTTTACGAGTTGGAAACATTTCATATATCATATCTTCATCAACATTCAATAATATTTTTAATTGATTAAGATTTCCAATATCCTTATCTGTTTGTTCTTTATCAAAAGATATATTTATGTGTATAGAACATCTTTCATTGGTATTCGCGTATTGTTGTAGGATTTTTAGAATTTTTAGTAATATTATTTTTGAATCATTGTAATGCATTGGTCCTGTGATGATTTCAACCATGTCATATCCACCTGACAAATCAGGTTCTATCTTAAAGTTCTTATCATCTGGTTTCATCTCAGAGTGATATTTCCTATATCCATGGACTTTAATAGGGTCTAATTCTCTATTTAATAATTCCAATAATTTATAATACGATCTCTCTGTATAAAATTCTAATTCAAAACCAATTATTGATTTTGTAAGAATATCCCAATTATTTATATATTTTTCACTGAATCTCTGCATTAAAGGATTTTAATTTTATTTATATATTAAAAAACAAAGTTTAAAATTTAATATATAACATATATAAGTCATATCACCCATATAGATTTGGTACAAAAAATAAAAAATTATTATGTTGATTAACAAAAAAATTGAAATAAAAATAACAAAAAAGACCATTGAACACTTTATTAACCTTGAAAAAGATGTTAAATTAAAAGATGAAATAGAAATAGATGTATCCGAACTAAATAAAGGTAGTTGTATACTAGTTGATGTCGTGTGTGATATATGTGGTAATAAAAAAACAATAATGTATAAAAAGTATTATAAAAATATAAATAATGGTGGTTTTTACGCATGTTCTAGTAAATGTGCTCAGGAAAAAGTGAAAAAAACATCATTGAAAAAATTCGGAAAAGAGTATTATACAAAAACAAATGAATATAAAAATCAAATTAAAAAAACAAATTTAAATAAATATGGTACAGATCATCACTTAAAATCAGAAATAGTAAAAAACAAAATTGAAAAAACAAATTTAAATAAGTATGGTGTTAAAAATGTTTTTCAATCAGAAAAAATCAAAGAAAAAATCAAAGAAACAAATTTAGAAAAATATGGATCGGAAAATCCATTTGGATCTGATCAAATAAAAGAAAAAATAAAAGAAACAAATTTAGAAAAATATGGAGTTGAATACCCACAACAATCTACACTCATAAGGGAAACATTAAAAGAAAATAATTACAGTAAGTATGGTGTGTTTTACATATCACAAATTAATGAAATTAAAGAAAAAGTGAAAAATACAAATATTAAAAAATATGGTGTTAAATCCCCATTTCAATTAAAAGATAGTATAAAAAAATCAATAGAAAGTAAAAGAAAAAAATGGTATGGGAATATAATGGAATATGATTTTAATATCATTGATGTTAATTTTGATAAAAAAATTTTTAAAATTAAATGCCAGAAAAATCATATTTATGAAATAGGTTTTCATCTATTTTATCTTAGGAATAGAGTAAATACTGCAGTGTGTACGAAATGTAATCCGATAAACTCATCTAAATCTGGATATGAAGTTCAATTACATGATTTCATTAAAGAAAATTATAACGATATGATAAGAAATAATAGAAAATTATTGGATAACAAATATGAACTAGATATTTACATCCCTGACCTTAAACTCGCGTTTGAATTTAATGGTGTTTATTGGCACAATGAATTAAATAAACCAAATGATTATCATTTGAATAAGACAGAATTATGTGAAAAAAAAAGAACACAATTGATACATATTTATGAGGATGATTGGATTTATAAAAATGATATTGTTAAATCTATGATATTAAATAAGTTAGGAAAAACTCCTGAAAAAATATATGGAAGAAAATGTGAAATAAAAGAAATAACAGATAATAAATTAGTCAGAGAATTTTTAAATAAAAATCATATCCAGGGATTTATTGGTTCATCAATTAAATTGGGTCTTTTTCACAATGAAGAGTTAGTGAGTTTAATGATTTTTGGGAAAAGAAGAATTGGTAAAAAGACAAGTGATGAATATGAATTATTAAGATTTTGTTCAAAATTGAACACAAATGTTATAGAATCAGAAGACAATTTATTCAAATACTTTGTTGAGAATTATAAACCATCTAAAATAACAACTTACGCAGACCGTTCGTGGAGTACAGGAGATTTATATAAAAAATTAGGATTTGAATATAAAGGAAAAACACAACTGAATTATTATTATGTTATTGATGGAATCCGTCATCATAGGTTTAATTATAGAAAAGATAAGTTAATTAAAGAGGGATTTGATAAAAATAAAACAGAACACGAAATTATGATTGATAGAGGAATTTACAGGATATATGATAGTGGAAATTTAAAATTTGAATATTAATATATATAGGATTATGTTACAACTAACTATTAAACCCAATCTTAAAAAATTCTTAGAAGAAACTAAGAATAAAAGTTTGATATCAGCTTCTGTATTAAAAAAGGATGGAACAACTATTCCATATGGTGATGATCATATAATTAGTATAATTAATATTGATATTAGTGGCAATAATGGAACTATTTTTTGGTATAATGTTGGTGAGGACACAGAAGTTGAGATTAGAATTGGTCGGGGAATTGGTAGATTATTTACTGAGGATGAGAGAAAGGAATTTGAAAATTCAAAAACTAATTGGCATTGGTATAAAGAATTAGAACAATTTGTGAATCTATACAAAGCGTACATTGATAAACACAATAAATTAATAAAGAAAGAATTCAGAATCGTTTATGGTGATGATATTATTAAATGGTATTGCGGTGATAACTACAGAAAAGGTAATGGCCAATTAAACAAATCTTGTATGGCGTTTAATAATTGGGATTTTGGTGCCGAAGATTATTATGAACCAACAATTCCACAAAGATTAAAATTTTACGCGGATAAAAACTTCAAAGATAAAATAAGAATGTTAATATTAGTTGATCACGAAGATAAATTACTAGGTAGATGTATATTATGGAAATTAGATGATCCAAAGGGTCGTATATACGCAGATCGTATATACACCATATATGACTATGATTATAATACATTTGAAGATTATATTGATAAAAAAGGATGGTTAAAGTATTATGATGATAAACCATCATATATGGAGATAATATTACACACAACCAATGATTATAGTGGTAATGGTATGATGTATGCACCTAGACCATATATGGATACTTTTAATCTTAATTATTTTGATGATGATATATATATATTTACATATGGTTATAAAAATAAAAAAAAGAAAATAACTAAAGTAAGGGATTTTTTCAAAAGAGAAACAGATGTGGAACAAAAGTTTGAAAAATTTAACAAAAACTTTTATTAAATAAATCAAAAAACAACTAAATTTTTAGTGGTAGTTCATTAATATTTTCTAATATAGAATTTTAATATATAAATAAAAAAAATATAAAAAACTATTACAAAAAATTTTTATATATAATAAATAAATATTATATTTACAATGAGGAAAAGCCAAAAAAGTAGCATAATACGAGATCATTCACTCGCGTATGCGGTTAGAAAGGGTGATATACCTCTTAATTTGGTGCCTAAAGAAAAGAGAAAAAAAATAAAAGGAATTGTAAAGGGGCCAATTGATACTAAATCACTTGAGAAATCTTCTAAAAATAAATATAAATGCTCTAGAAGATCTATAAAACATCGGAGTAAAAATGAATCAAAAAAAGAATTAGATTTTGAATTTATAAGTAATATAAAAGAATGGGAAAATAGAAATCCAAAATTAGAAAGAGAATTAAAAAAACAAAAAAACAAAAACATTAAGATGGAAAAAAAATTAGTAACAAAGTTTTCTAAATTTGACAAAATCAATGAAGACATTAATCCACAAAGAATACCAAAGGAAAATAAATTTAAAGGTTTTATTGAATTTGATGATGAATATCTAACTTCATTGGATGAACACGGTATGACTAGACAAGAGGGTATGGATAGTGGAAATTTTATAGTATTTGATATTATGAATAAGGATTACACTTTTGTAGATGAACCACCAACTGATATCAGACCATATAACTCACAATCATTTGAACATGTAATGAGTAATCTATGAAATTCACAATCACAATGTGATAGTAATATTATAAAGGTGTATGGGATGCTTCATAGTTTTCAAAACTCATTTATTTCTTTTTCTTTTCTTTATATGGTCTTATTACTTTAAATCTAGTCGTTGTTTTTGAACAATCTTCACATATATACGTTTGAAATAACCTATCAGATGAGACGCTTTCAACTATTATCATATCATTGAGTGATGTTTCTTTAAGACATTCTATACAAATTCCTATTCCTCGTTTTGTTGGTTTTTTATTCATTAGTTGTCATTAATTTTCCAACTAACCTTCTTCTCAACATCCCTACTGTATGAATATTCATAGATAGAGTATCCATCTTCATCAATGTAATTGAAACACTTACAATTATCACAAACAAAACCATCGTGAGTTGATTCATCATCACTAAATGAATGTTCATGTTGTTTTATAGGTACTAGATCCTTACTATTACAATTACCACAATTTTCAATTGTTTGAACCTCAATAGTTTTAAAGATTTCTTCCCTCTGTAATTCTAGATTTTCCATATTCTTTGTTTTTCGTTTGTTAATTTAAAATTAAATATACTAAAAGATAAAATAACTACCAAAATTATTTTATATTGTAATCATATCATATCGTCCTGAATTCACTACACTCATCATAGTTTCATAAGGTGTTGGTTTTCTGTCAATAACACCATTTAATGTGTTTTTTAATATTGATGGACTGAATCCAGAAATCAACCCAACTCCTTGTTGATTATCATCAGCAGGAACACAATCCTCTTTAGATCTGACATTCCAGAAGAATATATGTGGTAATTTATATCCATTTTCTTCATATTTTTCTTTTATCATATCTAACGCTGATTTCCTACTAGATGATAAATCAAATTGCATGTCAGATATAATTAATAAAATTGTAGGCATATATTCATCACTAATACTATGTTCTAATGATTTTGTCAACAATACATCAAACGCTTTTTCTAGGTTTGTTGTTTTTCCCCATTTTGAATATCTCAATTGTGTAGCTCTTTCAACGAAAGTTCCTTTTAAAAACTCAATTGTTGGATTTTCTGAAAAAGTCATAAACGCGTCTTTGAAAATACTCTCGTTTCTTTCACTTATATAAATACCAAGAGAAATAGATACATCTAATGGTAAACCACCATACCAAGTCATAGAAGGTGATACATCAACCATAGGTAATATTCTATGAGTTGTTCCTTCCATATAATTTGGTAATGATTTCCACATCGCTTCTATCGCGTCGTTTTGATTGATTTTAAATGTTCCTTTATCCGCTCTTCCTTGTTTCATAAGAGCTTGATAGATTTGATGTGGATAAAGTACTCCAGCGTTCATTTTCTTCTCACCACTATTAACCATATCAATATATTCTGAAAATCTTGTTTCATCATTACGATAAAATGATTTTCTATAACGATTCATCGCAACCGATGGAACATGTTCATAATTAATTTCATCAAATTTATTGTCACACATTTTTTGTTCAATAGTATTTGATAATTCAACTATTAATTTTCTATATTCCTTTGGTGAAATTTCAAGATATTCACGAACATTTTTTGATAAATTGTTATATTGATTTTTTCTTGGCATCCATTTCGCCAACAACGCGTTACGTTCATCTAATCCCTTTTTAATTAAAGGTAGATAAACAATTGGGTCAGTGAAAAATAAATCATCCCAACGACCAAATTCTGGTATGAATTCAGATATTTTTATAAGATATTCTGGATAATTATCATTAAGTAATGTTAAACAATCTCTAAAAAATTGTCTTTCTCCAGCTCCACCACGAACATCTCTAGACCAAAACAATAGTCTTAACGCGGTTTGTGGATCTTCGGTTAACGCTTTTTGAAAAAGATTAATTTTTTGTTCCTTTGTCCAATGACGTGCCGCGCCCGCCATAAAAAACATATCAACACATCCATTTAATGATGTTGAATTTGTTAACATACCTTTTTCTGTTCTAGTATCATTTTGTCTTAGAACATTAATCAATTGTGATTGTGATCTTGCCATAATTTTAAAATATTTTTTCAGAATACTTATTAGATGTCGAATCTATTTGTCCAAGTTTTTGCTGTTTCAGTATTCTTTAACAATCGTAGGTGGGTAACACCACTCTTCAAGATACGAGAAGTTTATTAAAACTTACCTCAAAATCACATTTTATAGTTTTTAAATTTTTGGGGAAACTGTAAAAATGATGTAAAACCCCTTCATAATAGTTCTTTGTTTTGCTGTACGTATCTTTTACGATGGCTAAACTATATATTCAACTTTTTTTATAAAGTTTTTCCATTTTTAAAAAACATCACGATCTTTCCTTTCATCTTTCTGCCATTTAATTATATCTCCAAAACCTGAAATATCAGCACCATTAGAAATTTTTGTGAATGATTTTTTAATATTTATAAATTTATTAACATATTTTTTACCATTTTTTGTATCATCTTTTATACTATCCCTTATATCTTCAACTTTAGAATCAGAGAATCCCATTCTAAATATAAGACCCATTGGAAAATCACTATTATCAGACTTCAAATAATAATCTATCAATTCCAACATTTCATTTTTACAGAATTCATAATCTGTGTTTTCAAAATTTATTTTATCTAACATATTTTTATATTTTTAAGTAAATGCCATACCAGCAACACAGACAATTAAAAGTAGTATAATTACACCAATAATTATATAATCTTCATAATATTCTCTGAATTTTATTTTTTTCATAAAAAAAAACTTTTGAACAAATCTAATATAAGAAATGTATATAACCAAATAATTTTAAAAACAAATGAATTACAAAAATTTATTCTATTTTGATATAGAAACAACAGGAAAACACAAAACCATTGAGGATTTTGAAACCAATGATAAAAGAGGATATGAACTTTTTTTAAGAAAGCTTGAAAGAAAGAGTGATAATATTCTAGACTGGAAAAAATCTCCTGATATTGTATTCAGAGAAAAATCTTCCCTAATGCCAGAATTTGGTAAAATAGTTTGTGTAACAATGTCATTTTATAAAAATGATGAATTAAAAACAAAGTCAGTATATAACGATAATGAAAGGACTCTAGTTAACGAGGTTCATAAAATATTCAAAAATATTAGTGATAATACAACATTTGGATTATGTGGATATTATATTAAAGGATTTGATATACCTTGGATAAATAGAAAAATGTTGAAATATGGATTAGAGATACCTAGATTATTAAAGACATTTGGGATAAAACCATGGGATATGAACATATTTGATCTCGCGGAAATTTGGAGAAATAGTGGAACATTAGAGACAACATCATTTGATGAAATGTTATATGAACTTGGTTTAGAGAGTCCTAAAACTATTATGAAAGGAAATGAAGTACATCAAATGTACTGGGATGGTCAAATTGACAAAGTGGTGAAATATTGTGAATTGGATGTCAAATCGTGTGTAGAAGCTGCGAAAACAATCTGTGAATTAGTCTAAATTTGAAACTGAATAAAGAATCACTGGATAAAATTTATGTTCTAGGCTATGTATTTTATTCGCTAATGTTTCTGGTGTATCTGTTGCCATAATCTTTTTTCTAACTTTGTAGATAATATCACCCTTATCATATTTTTCATTAACATAATGTATTGTTATACCAGAAAATCTTTCTTTATTTTTAATAACTTCTCTGTGAACATTCATTCCATACATACCTTTTCCACCATATTTTGGTAATAACGCGGGATGTAGATTAACTATCTTTTTAGGAAAATAATCTATTATATCCTTAGGCATTAATAGTAGAAATCCACAAAGAGCGATAAAATCAGTTTCAATTTCAATTAATTTTGATAAAACAATACCATTGTTTAATTCCTCTTTATCAAAAATAAAATATGGTATTCTTAATTTTTCACATCGTTTAATAACATACGCATTATCATTGTTTGTAAAAACAGAATTTATTTGTATCGAATCAACTCTTGATAGATTATCCAATTTCCTAGTTTTAATATAATCAAAAATAGCTTCAACATTGGAACCATTTCCAGACGCGAAAAGAGTAATATTTATCATAGAATTTATTTATGAAATAATTTTTTATTCAAGAAAGTTTTGTAAAGTGTCACCCGTAGGAGATTCGAACTCCTGATTTCAAGGATGAAAACCTTGCGTCCTAGACCTGACTAGACGAACGGGCGATAGTCAATCAAATTTATATAGTAAAGTAAATTTTACCAAAATAGAAAAAAGTCATTATTTTTTAATTATATATACTTACAAAACAAAAAAGTTTTTTGTAAGAAATGTTAAAATCATACAAATATAGAATATATCCAAATCAGGAACAAAAAAAATTGATGTCTCATATTTTTGGACAAGTTAGATTTGTCTATAACCTTGGTCTAGAAACAAAAATTAGTGCTTACATAGGAAATAAAAAAAATTATACCTGCATTGATTTATCAAATCAAATTAAAGAACTTAAAGATACCGAATGTCCTTGGTTAAAAGAAAGTCCTTCACAGGCATTACAAATGAGTTTAAGAAATCTGGATAATGCCTACACAAATTTTTTTAGAGGTGGTGGTTTTCCCAAATTTAAAAGAAAATTTGGAAAACAATCATTTCAATTACCACAAGGAGTATATTTAGAAAATAAAAAACAAATCTTCATACCTAAATTAAAATTGGTTGGAATTGATTTACATAGAGAATTTAAAGGTGAAATTAAAACTGTAACTGTAAGTAAATCAGTCACTAATAAATATTATGTGTCTATACTTATTGATACTAGTGAATTAAAACCTGATAAAAGAGAAATAAAAGAAAGCACATCAGTTGGTTTAGATTTAGGTATAAAAGATTTCTGTATAACTTCAGATGGAAAGAAATTCAAGAACCACGATTTCTTTAAATCTGCTATGAATAAATTAAGAATTGAACAGCGATCCTTAACAAGAAAACAAAAAGATTCTAAACATTATCAAAAACAAAAAATGAAAATTTCTCTTTTATATGAACATATAAGAAATCAAAGACAGGATTATTTACACAAAATAAGTAAATATTTGGTTGATGATTATGATACAATCTGTATGGAGGATCTTAATGTGTCTAGTATGGTTAAAAATCATAAATTAGCAAGAGCAATAAGTGATATGGGATGGAATGAATTTAAATCTATGATTGAATATAAATGTGATTGGTATGGAAAAACCCTTTCAATAATAGGTAGATTTGATCCATCATCAAAAACTTGTAGTTCTTGTGGAACAATTAATAAAGATTTAACTTTAAATAATAGAAAATGGATTTGTCCTAAATGTAACGAAAAACACGATAGAGACATAAATGCTGCTATAAATATAAAGAAAATTGGGTTGAGGAACCAACCCAGCGTCACTCAAAGTGAATGGTTACATTGTGCTTGTGGCGTAGAAACTAGATTTTTAGTGTAGTGGTTCACATAGTAAAATAGTTTATATAAGTTTTTCTAATTTTAAATATTAATATATAAAAGAAAAAATAAATAAAATGGCAACAGTAACAAATCCAACATACAAAAATAATGTCCTTGGTTTCAGAGAACTAGGTGCTCTTCCACTCCGCGCGGACGCGACATCAGCGGCGAGATACATCGAAGAGAATGGTTTAGGTACATATGGTAGTTTCACATCTAATGATGATAATAAGTTTTCAAATGACGGTGGTAACAGATATCAGTACTATGTAAGTGGTGTAACATATGTTGACTATTGGTTAAATAGTGGATATTCATATGAATGGAGAACAGAGTATGGTTATTACCCAACAATAGCGACTATTGTATATACCTAAAAATAACTAAAAAATATTTAATAACCAAATGAAATATTTAAAATTATTTGAGGAAATAGATGTTGATAATGATTTTGAATGGGAAGAAGAAAATCCCGTTGATAATAAATATGTTTACATTTTATTTGATGAAGATAGTGATCATGTGGTGGTTGCTGTATTAAGAAACGATGATACTGAGTTAATAAAAAATACAATATATAACTATTTATTAGAACTTAATATGTTAGAAAAGGGAACTAAAATTAAAATTTATAGAAATAGAGATGATATTAACGCTGTATTTGATAATGATGAGTTGGAGTTCTATATAGAAAAATATAAACTTTTATGAAAATTAAATTATTTGAAGATATAGATATTGATAATGACTTTGAATGGGAAGAACACGAACCAGTTGATTTTCAAAAAGTTAAGGTTTATGTAATGATAAGTGGTGATTATTGTGCGTTTCATGAAATGGGTATTGATGTTGTATATGATATAACAAATGATAAAAAAGTTGGATATGGTGGGGATTCTTTAGAAAAATTAAAAAATTGGGAGGGTGATGGATATAGTGATGTTACTATATTTGACGCTATAAAAATAGGAAATGATTATTATGTTAAATTATAAAATGAAACACATTAAATTATTTGAAGAAATAGATATTGATAATGATTTTGAATGGGAAGAAAATGAACCAAAATCAGGAAGATACAAAATATATACATCAAGAGATGGTGAGATTACATTTGGTAGGAATGATCTTTTACCACTTAAGATGAGTGGTAACAAATTTGGATTTCGTTTTAGTTTCAAAGGGAAATATCGGTCATTAGGAAATCATCTTGATGTAACTGTTGATTTGGATGATATGTTTATTCATATTGAGACCAATAATGGTGATTACGCTGAATATAAAATATTTGAAGAATAAAAAAATAAAATACCTATTATGAAATACATTAAATTATTTGAGGAAATTAACATAGATGATCAAGATTTTGATTATAATTATGGTGACTTAGATACAAATTCTGATATAGAAATAGATTTTGTTATGGATCATGTAATAATATCAGTTGATGAGTTTCATATAAATATAGATGAAAACAATCATAGATATAGTATCTGGGGAAATCTTCCAAAATCCGAAGATGAAGCAGAAGAATTGTTAGATAATATTAAACAATATATAGAAAGGGAATCTATAGAAGATCCATATATCAAGTTTATTGGTGAAATTTTAGATAAGATATCTGTAGAAGAACTTATGTCTGAATTCAGATTTTGAATAAACTTTCTTTTAATTTTATAATAAAACTAGAAATTACGCATCGCTTTTGAATGAAAATTATCTTAACATTTTTCCCATTTATCGTAATTGAATACCCAATTCTTTAATATTATTTTTCATTAAAAGAATGATTTTTAGATCTTTATATTGTTCAACAAAAGCTTCATATTTTTCTTTACTATCATCTCTCCACCATCCTTTTATTTCCCAATATTCATTTAAGTTTTGAATAAGAAAATCTGGCCGAAAGGTTCCTTCTTTTACAATATTATTGAAAACATATTTTATTGGAAATGCAGTTGGTTCGTATGACCAGTTATAATCTTTTGAATCTAAATATTTAGCAATTTTAATTTCCCAAGAGGAACGCATCCATATTTTCTCACCATTTTTTCTAATATAAAATTCACCCTTACCATGATTTCCTACTTTTCCATATCTGTGACTATTAACACCACTTCTACCAATTTTTTTCTTATGTTCCTCTGATAATTTTTTACCTTTATGTTTTTCTGATAATTTTCTTCTTGATTCATCTTTCCAGATTCTATTTTTGTTTGATTCTTTAATTTTTTCTTTGAAAGAATCTGTTTTTTTAATTCCATATAAAGGATGAGTTTTACCCTTTGGTTGAGAAATTGAATTTGATAAACCTATTTTCTTTTTAGTTTCCTCTGAATGCTTTCTTCTATCTGAATTGCAAGAAGGACAATATGCAACTACTTTTTTATGACTAGTAACTTCTTTTGAATAATAACCAAAAACATCATATGTTTTTTGTTCGTTTATCATTTTCCTTATCTTTTTTTATCAAATCTATAAGATATTGTGTCATTGTTGTGTAATTTTCTTTAGATTTTTTTATCAAATATTCATATAATTCCTTATGAATTCTAAAATTGAATAATAATTTATTTTCTTTTTCCATATTTACATATTATTTACATTATATATAAATAAAAAAATATTACTTTTTTCTAAAACATTAGAGAAATATTCTAGTAAATTATGGGATTATATAAATATCCAAAAACTTTAGAAGAATCAGGAACTAGTTATTATAATCTAATTAAGGTATAGAAAAATCTAGAAAAAATATTAGTATAATATAAAAAGAATGATTATCTTTTAGATAATTAAATTTTGGCAATATAAAAAAATATATAAATATGGCATTTGTAACATTAGATATTAAAAAACTCAAATCAAATTTCAACTATCTAAATACGATTTTTAAAAAGAAGGGCATTGAATGGTCTATTGTTTCGAAAATACTAAGTGGGAACGAAATATACTTAACAGAATTATTAAAATTTGACATCAATCAAATATGTGACTCACGAGTGTCTAATTTGAAAATGATTAAATCTATAAACCCTTTAATCAACACTATTTACATTAAACCCCCAGCAAAACGTTCAATATCAAGTGTTGTTAAATACGCCGATATAAGTTTGAATACTGAATTTGAAACTATCAAGATGTTATCAGATGAAGCAAAAAAACAGAACAAAACACACAAAATCATCATTATGATTGAATTGGGTGAACTTCGAGAGGGTGTAATGGGTGAAAATTTTATGGATTTTTATGAAAGTATTTTCAAATTAAAAAATATTAAAGTTGTCGGAATTGGAACTAATTTAACTTGTTTATATGGTGTTTTACCAAATCATGACAAATTAATCCAATTAAGTTTATACGAACAATTAATTGAAGCTAAATTTAACAGACAAATCGAATATGTTTCAGGAGGCGCTTCAGTTACAATTCCATTAATTTTTCAAAATCTATTACCTAAAGGAATCAATCATTTTAGAGTTGGGGAAACACTGTTTCTAGGCACTGATGTCTACAATAACAAACCTTTTAAGAAAATGCATTCAGATGTTTTTAGATTATACTCTGAGATAATTGAATTAATTGAAAAACCGATGGTTCCTGAAGGAAATCTCAGTACCAATGTGGAAGGAGATGAATTCGAATTTGACCCAATACATATTGGTAAAACTTCAAATAGGGCACTTATTGACATAGGATTGCTTGATGTAGATGTTAATCATCTTGAATTGGTTGACACAACTATAAAAATAGCAGGCGCTAGTTCAGATATGATTGTAATTGATCTTGATGAAAATAAGAGGGAATATAAAGTTGGAGATTTAATTGAATTTAAATTAGATTATATGGGAACTCTCAGAATACTAAACTCAAAATACATTGAAAAGAAGATAAAAAATGGTATTATTGAAAAAAAGAAAAATATTAAGGTATAGAAAAATATGAATGAAATAATTCTTTATACTCCTTTTTCTCAGGTTCCCAAATATACTTAAATCTCTTTTTGAAATTATCAATAGTATACCACTGTTTGTATCTACCATCTAGGGCTTCTATGGAATTATTTGTTAAATTTGTTATATAACATTCTTTTCCATTTTTATTATCAAAGATAATTTGACCAAGACCAAAATCTTCAGTTTCAAGAATATCAATCAATCCCTTATGCTGCCAATAATTCAGAACACCGATTTCACGATTTCTTTTCGCGTGTTCATCACCATGACTACCACCATACCAATGAATACCCCAACTATCTGTTAATTCATTGGTTATCTTACCAATATGGCCAGTTTTTCTATGTCTACAAGTTTTATTAATCATCTTTTAAAATTTTTCTGGAAATGGAATTTCTATAAATCCTTTAGTTTCTCTTAATATTTTTTCACATTCAACAATATGTATATACTCAGTATGATATATTGACACGGGAATAGTGTCCACTCGTTGTTCTCCGACAACCTCACAAAAACGAATGAATCGTGGATCAGAGTGATATAATTCTATAGTAACCTCTGGGAATTTCTTTCTCAAAGATTCTATAATAGTGGAAATTTCTTCCTTTGTATATTTCTTAGGTGCAATCATAATACAAAGATACGAAAAATATGTGATAAATAAAAAAATTTTGAATTTTATTAAAATCAATTATAAAGTGTTTTCATAATTTCTTTTTTAAAAAACTATTTCTGTAATATATTCATTTATTAATACAAAATAGTCTCTTTTAATCATTAATGGTTTTTCCATCCATTGTTTTCTGTTTTTAGAAACCAATTTCCAATTTGGTTTTCTAGTTCTCTTGAAATATCCGTGTTCACCATACCATTTTCTTGTATCATTCTCTACTCTGTGGTAAGGACAACGAGAACATTTTATTAGACCATTTCTTTCAAGATAAATTTTTCTTGATTTGTTGTACACACTTCTATTTGAAGTGGTTTTCATAATTTCTTTGTTTGCCATAATTTTCTAGTTTTTTTTAAACTAGAAAAAAGTGTGATTTATCATAATTTTTATTTTGTTTTATATTCAAAAAATTTCTTAACCGATTCAGATAATTGTAAAGCGTTATCAAATTTTTCATTCGCTTTAACTAGTGACACATCATTAATGATTGGTCCACCTTTTTCAAGTAGAAATATTGAATATAATTTCTCTGTTTCATCAAAATGTATAATTTTTTTCATAATTTTATTTGTTTAAGTTGTTGATAATTCTTTCATTTCATCAGTAGATATAAATATTTTTAACTCGTCATTATAATATCTACCATATTTATTATCAAATTTATTTATTTCATCCAAAAGTTCTTCTATTGTTATTGAACATTTATCAAGTTTACTTATATTATCATTATGTTTTAGTAACTCACAATTTACTGGATGTGATAATAATAATGGATTTATTAATCTTCTAAATCCTTCCTTTACTGAAAATTTATGGTCTCTACTCACACCATTCAAATTATCTCCATTATTGCTAGCTTTGTAAATTCCATATTTTTCTAATAATTCAAAATCAAATTCATCTTTATAATCGGCTAAATTAAATTTAAATTTTGTTAAAGAATGATAAATCTTGTAGTCTTCTCGATTTTTTGAAAAATATTCTTTCTTGCATTGATTATCACAAAAATTACAATCTCTACGTTTATATTCTAAACCTTTTTCACAATTCGTACATCTATTTGGATTATCATAATAATCTGGTAATTCTCTTCTTTTTCTATTAGCTTCTTGTATATTCTTTAATCCCTCTTCACTAAAATTTCTTTTGAGTCCAATTTTAAATTTGTTTGTATGTGATGCCATGCAAGATGAATTACAATAAGAATTTGTTTTTTTATCAAAAGGTATTATCTCATTACAATATTTGCATTTTTTGGGACTTTTATTGTACTCTTCTTCTAATTCTTTACTTTTTTTCTTTAGTCCTTCAGAATTTTTATTGTAGTCTCTTAGGTACTTATTTACATAAATATTTCTACACTTCAAAGAACAATATGTTCTATTCTTATTAACCTCATTATTACATTCAATATTTTTACACTTTTTCATACAACTATATATTAAAATAAAAAAGTGGAAAAATTCCAATTTGAACCGAGTGGAGGTTAGGGTATTCGAAACCCTCTGATTTTTTCAATGCGAATGAAATGACCACCCTAGCAGTCCCAACCCCCAGAATTTTTTGTGCACCCTGATGGATTCGAACCATCGACCCCTACCGTGTTAAAGTAATGCTCTGAACCGACTGAGCTAAGGGTGCTTTTTTGATTAGGATAGATTTATCTTTTTCTGTTCTAAGAATCTATGGGGCAAGACAGGCCTTCAAATCTAACCTAATCATTTTGTGGGAGATACTGGACTCGAACCAGTAACACCTTGCATGTAACGCAAGTACTCTTCCAATTGAGCTAATCTCCCAAATTAGAACAAAAACTAAAGACATTTCCGTGGCGGTTAACTTAATCCCATGCAAGCTAGTGGGTGTCTCACTGTTAGTTTTGCAATTCCAGTGTTTTTGTTCTTGAGCTTTCAATCAGATTCGAACTGATATCTATAACATACCGAATTATCATTCTAAACCACTTGAACTATGAAAGCCTTTAATCTATCATAATGTTTGCTATCATTAAACCATTTTATTCTATAAACTGCCCACCCTTTTGATTCTAAAAAAATTGTTTTCTTTTTATCTTTTTCTATTACATCTACATCATCATGTGTTCTACCGTCTATCTCTAAAGCTATTTTTTTATCAATAAAAGCAAAAATAACTCTCTCTCAGTTCCTTTTTGTGATCCCAACTGGAATCGAACCAGTATCAGAAATTTAGGAAATTTCCATCCTATCCCTTGAACGATGGGACCCGTTTGTGGAGGTTAGGGTATTCGAAACCCTCTGATTTTCTCGGTGCAAGCGAGATGACCACCCTAGCAGTCCCAACCCCCAGTGTCACCCGTATCGGATTCGAACCGATGATTTCGAGAATGAGAATCTCGCGTCCTAGACCGACTAGACGAACGGGCGTTACTCGTAGATTTTTTTATGTTTCCGTTTTGTTGTTCGTTTTTCAAAATATCTTTTAAGCCATCTACCTGTTGAGTAAAGTACTCCATATTCCATAACTTCACCACATTTATATTTCTTTCTTATATCCTTTTTACTCATCTTATTTTATTTTATTAAATTTTATTAGATTTGTTGACCATGAAGGACTCGAACCTTCAACCTTCAGAATCAAAATCTGACGCTCTACCAATTGCGCTAATGGTCAATTTGAGCGGGGTGATAGGGTTGAACTTCATCTCCTAGTTGGAATTACTAGACGCTTTACTCTGTTAAGCTAACCCCGCGTGTTGGCTGGAATCAGACGCGTTCTGTCCAGCGAGACCGATAATTTGAAATTAATCAGGGAATACCGACACATTGAGCGAAATGTGGGAATCGAACCCCGTCTTTGCCTTGGAAGGGCAACGCTTTCATCCATTAAGCTACATCTCGCTTTTTATTTCTCCATTCTTGTCTATATTTTCTCCCATTTCCTTTATTTCTACCACCATAATTTTCTGTTAATGAATGACAATTTGGACATAATAATCTCAAATTTTCTTCTTTATTATTCATATAGTTACCATCTATATGGTCTATTTGTAATGGAACTTTATTAGTATGTTTATTAAATTTCTGCCATTCACATTTACAACACTTATTCTCATACTTTTCAAAAATATATTTTCTAATATAATTTGAAATACCATCTGGTTTTTTATTACCCACTACTTCATTATTCTTCCATCTTTTTATATAATCATTATACTGATAATCTAACTGGCATTTACCAGAACAATATTTTATTCCTTTATCTATTTTGTTACCACAATTTAAACAATATCTAACCTTTTTTCTTTTCATATTATTATAAATTGCTGAACATGAATTATTACAGAACTTTTTATACCCATAAATTAAGTTACCACAATTCAAGCATTTTTTTTCTTTATCTTTTTCAAACTTTCTATAATCTATAGATTTTATCCCAAATTTTCTTATTTTGCATCTTACTGACTGACCATTCCTTCCTAATATTAATCCTATTTCATCATAAGATTTACCATTTTTTAGCAATGAAATAGATTTTTCTATATCTTCTTGATTCCATTTTTTCATAATAAGTTTTTAATTCTATATATAAAAAATAAGGAGCTCAAAATAATAGTTGAATTTTGAGCAATAGGTGAGGATCAAACTCACGATCTTAGCCTTGGCAAGGCTACGCTTTAATCAACTAAGCTACTATTGCATTTTGAACGCCATGAGAATATCCAAATGTGGAAGGCAAATCTGGCTCTGAGCTAATGGCGCAATGATATTTATTGTATTAAATATGTCAAAGAACTTTACAGAATACGGTCTTGTTGAAAGTTTTGCCTATTTTCTTTTAATTTGCTGTTCGTATTCTTTAATTTCGAGAGGGCGGGGGGATTCGAACCCACGATTATAAACACTTTTGCAGAATGTTGCCTTAGACCGCTCGGCCACGCCCTCGTTAATTTTGTGACCCCACTAGGAATCGAACCTAGATTTCAAGTTTAGCTTACCACTACAATTTTTATTGCCATTTCTGTTTGTGGTCTGGACTATCCCTTCACCTTATTTTACAACTTAGGTGTCTGCCGTCTAGTCTCTACACCTCTCTCTTTCGAGATTTGGCTCGGGATTACCATTTTAAAGGTTTCCCCGAATTTGACAGATTCCATTTTATTAATTTCTCAATAAAAGCTCCTCTCTTAAAGACTTGTACATTATCCGTTATGTTATGGGGCCAAATGTCGGGATGATAGGACTCGCAATCTTACCTTATATTTCTATAAGGATTGGACTATATCATCATCCATAAATGGATGTCGGACGCTTATGTGGTTATTAAGAGAACTATATCTCTCCACTAGTCTCTGAACCTTCTTTTGGTGTACCAAAAGCTTGGCTGCTGATTGTCATATTCTCACGAACTTAGATTTCCAGCAATTCATCCGATTTTCATTTTGATATTACTATCAAAGGGGTCCAAACATTAAACCTACGACCTCACGGACCCAAACCGCGTATTCTAGCCAACTGAACTACATCCCGAATTTGTAAATGGGACGGGGTTTAAACCCGTATTGTGGTAGTTATCTCGTTCCTATAATTCCACTCCAGTTTAGAGTCTGGTGCGTATGTCGTTTCCGCCACCCATTCATTTTTTATTCCAATATGTCAAAGAACCTTAATATGATTTATTTTCCAAATATCTCTTTCTCCTATTATGTCTACCGTTACCTCTATTTGCACCCTTATATGTTTTTGTTAATGAATGACAACTAGGACACAATAATGTCAAATTTTCCTCTTTGTTATTTTCACTATTTCCATCAATATGTTCAATTTCTAATGGTATTTTACCTGTGTATTCATTAATTACCCCCCATCCACATTTTGAACATTTGTTATCATACTTTTCAAATAAATATCTTCTAATATTACTTGAAGTACCGTAATTTCCTCTTGTTCCACTTAACTCACCATTTTTCCATTTTGTTATAAATGTTGAATATTCATAATCATTTTGACATTTATTTGAACAAAATTTTCTATTACTTCTACTTAGTTCCACATTACAATTCAAACAAAATTTAATAATCTTTCGTTTTCTATTATTATAAATCGTAGAACAAGATTTACTACAAAATTTTCTATCATACTTATCAAAGAACTCTTCATTACATGTCAAACATACAAATTTATCCTCAGTTTTAACTGGTTTGTTATATATAAGATTCATTTTACGAATCTTACATTTAACTGAATGTGGTGTTATATTAAAATATTCACCAATATCTTTGTATGTTTTATTATCTTTCAATAATTTTTTCAACTCTTTTACTTTATCATCATTCCATTTCATTGTTTTTATATGTATATAGTAAAAAACAAGAGCCAAAAAAATTTACAGAGCCTGGTGTCAGATTCAAACTGACGAGTCTTTTCAGATCTGGGTTACAAATCCAGCGCAATCGATCACTATGCGAACCAGGCATTTTATTTTATTATTTCATCTTTTCTTACAATTTTCTCTAAAAATTTCCATCCCCCACTCCTACCTTTAACCATTGTTATTAACTTAACATATTCCTTTCCAACTCCCTTTTCCTTAAAACCTGCTACTACTTTTTTTGCCATTTGTTTATTTGTTTTTTTTACCTATCCCCCTAAAAAAACACTCAAACCTTTTGAGGGGTTTGAGTGTGGATGGTGGGTGCCTGTTTTACCAGACTATATATTGGGGGAAAAGTGCTTGTTCATCCACACTCAAATAGTACAACCAGTCGTTGGGACTGTTTGCCCCACGGCTGTTCTCTGTCTACCTGTTTGTGAATAATTAATCATTTTATAATCCTCCAAATTTATTTATTTATATTTCTTTTATTAAAAAAGTTTATTTTTTTATAATTTATCTATTACTCTTAGTAATTGATTTATCGCTGCTTTTAATTCTTTTTTGATTTCAATATTCTGTAATCTAGAATCAACTATATTTTTATTTAGTTTATTCTTAGGGTCAGCCATATCTAACTCTTCTGTTACCTTTCCAAATTCATCAACTTTTTTAATTTTCATAATTATTAATATTATTTTTTGACTTCGCTTTTATATAGTTATGGAAAAAAGTCAATTTTTTCCATTTTTGTTATACAAAGATACGAACAATTTTTTAATTCTCCAAATTATTGTTTCTAATATTTTTCTTATATGTGTTTCGTGAAGCTATTCCAAATCCACGACTACACTGAAAATATAGTTGTTTCTACGCAAATCAATATTTTACGTTGTGATTGTGTTTAAATTCCAAAGTCTTTTAAAAATGAATATAAATCAGATCTAACTGTATTTATTGGTTTATGAATAGTTAAATCTTCACTAACTAGTTTCATATACATAACATCTCTATAAACAGATACTCTAAGTGTTTTAGTTGGAGTTGATACACTGACTATATCTGATTCATAATAAAATGATTTATTTACTAAAACTTTTACACCATCATATTCCCATGGTATCTTTCGCCATTTTATTTCTTTGTGTTTTGTTAACACTATTATTTCGTTTATAATATCATCTTCTCCATACTTATCAATAAAATATTTATATTTCACTTTTAAAAACAAATGAAAAATATTGTTAACTTCTGAATAATAAATTGTCTTTACTTTTTTTATTCTCTCTAGTGTAACTATATAAATTTCAATTAGATAGTTATAGAATCCAACTCTAGGTGTCTCTTTTTGATGAACTTGAATTCTAAATGACTTTTTATCGGAAACTTTTTCAAGAAAGCTAAATATTTCATCATTATGAATATTTACAGATTTTTTCCAGTTTATATCATTAATCTTATCTATTAAGTTTCTAACAAAATCTTCAGTACTAAATTTAGAAAATATCTTCATTATTCAACATTATTTTTTAAAAATTCATAAAGGCCTCTATCGTTAATATAATTTATTTCATCTTTGATAAATTTGTCTTTTTTTAAACTAAAAATAACCACTTTACCTTTCCAAACATATAAACAAAATTGTTCTTTTGGTTGATCACAATTTATTAAATCAGTGGTAAAAAAAAGTCCATGACTTCTCCATTTCATCTCACTAGATAATGTATCCTCTTTTAATTGTTCTATATATCTACGTTCTCCAAATATACTTAAATAATATTTATATTTTATCAATAAGAATAATTTAAAAATTTCGTGATTATCTTGATAATATATTCTATGTTTTGTACCTTTCTTTATTCTATTACCATTTTTTGTCATACTTAAATATATATAATAATTATATCCGTGACATAATTTAGTTTGATAAATTTCAATTTTGAAAATCTTATCTTTTGTTATATTATAATCACAAGTATATGATTCTGTACTATCTCCAATAATATTACGAGTCCAGGATAATTCACTATTTTCAACCTTTTCTATCAGATTTTTTAATATTTTATCATTATTCAACATCTTTTGATTCAATATTTTTTTCTAAAAACTCGTATAAGTCAGTTTCAAAATGGTTTACAACGAAATGGGTAGATAAATTAGTTTTTGGAGAAATACTAAGATATATAATATTTTTATAGACGCATATTTGAAAAACATCATCTGGTTTATCCTCTTTTATTATAATTCCTACATAATAATATTGATTTTTAATCCATTTAATTCTACTAGATAATGTTTCTTTTTTTAATTTTTCAATGAAATTCTCTCTACCCAAAGAATCTAAATGATATCTATATTTAACAAATATAAATAATTTAAAAATATCTGGATAATCATTGTAATACATTTTAATTATTGGCGTACTACTTCTTTCTTTATCAATAAAAATATAAACATAATAATTATACCCATAATTACCACTTAATTTCTTTTGAGTTAATTCTATTCTAACATTTTTATTTTTAGTTATAAGGTATAAACAAGTGTATCTTTCCTCATCAAAACTATTATAATAATATTCCCATTGTAACTTGTTATTACGAACAGATTCCATCAATCTACTTATTATCTTACCTCTATCCTTCTGATTCATCAAATTTATATTTTTTTATAAAATCAAATAAATCATTCGTGTTATTTATATAACTAATCGCGGTATCTTCATTACCCAAACCACTCCATTTTCTTATAAGAAAATTTGCGGAATTTTTGTATACCTTGATACAAAATTTTTCTTTTGGTGAAGATGGATGATCCACAATATAGGATATATATGAATATTCTGAAGTTTTTTCCCATTTAATATTATTGGATTCTGTTTGCCTTTTTAAAAACTCAATATATCGTTGATCACCAATATTATGTTTTAAGTAATATTTATATTTTATAAGTACAAATATCAAAAAAATATCATGATAATCAGAGTAGTATAATGTTCTAGATTTTGTGGTACTAATAGTTTTTCCTATTTTTTTATCAATATACATACTCATATAATAATTATTACCACCACCTTTATTCAAAAATCTTTGAGTAACGACTATTCGGAAAGATTTTTTAGTCTCTTTTATATTATACCTAGTAACAAAGTGTTCTTCATATGAAGATCCCATATCTGGATCATCTTTATAATGATTCCATTCCAATTCACCATGTTTTATGTGATGAATCAAATTATTTATTATAGTTATATTATCCATTTATACAAATAGTAATTAAATATAATAATAAAAAATTATTATATTAAATTTTTTTTCATTTCTCAACCCAAGAACTTATAGAATGAACTTGTCTTTTAATTCTTCTTTTTCTATAGACACCATCTCCTTCTCTTGATCCTTCTTCGTTTGTATTTCCTTCCACTGTGAAATAATATTCACTATTTTCACCATCATAAAATCCTATATGAGCTAATCTACCTTTACTTTGAAAATATATTCCTATAAGATCACCAAAAACTGGTTGTCGGGTTTGAAATCCTCCTCTAACATATATTAACCTACTTCTAGGAAAATAACTTGGAACCCAAGCGGGTGAAGAAAGTTTTAAAGTATCTCCACATTGGAAATATACCCAATTAACAAATGAAGCACACCATGCGTAACCCTTGCCCAAACCCGCTGATTTTAGATATTTTTCAACCATAAATCCATCATTGTTACCAGTTAATTCTCTGACACCTAGTTGACTATCATAATAATATTTCAAACACGCACGTTCATTCATATTTAGGTTATCATACATACTATACTGAAAGGATGGACTATAATCATCTTTACTTGGTATTAAAAGAATTTGATCAACATATATCATATTAGTAGTTAATCCATTATATTCTTTAAGATCACTAACTGTTATATCATATTTATTTGCGATTAACGATAAGTATTCTCCTGATTTTACTTTATGTTCTATTACATTATTCTGGCCAATAGTATAATTGAAAGTAAAAATAAGGATAATAACCATAATACAACTTTTGATTTTTCCCATTGTGTCATTTTGTCATTTTTTGTATCTAAATTTTCACCTAACGCATCATCTAGATATTTGTAAACTTCTGGAAATGTGATTTTTATATAAACCCATATAACACCAGAAAAAATAAAGAATTGAATGATCGCGAACAATATTATCTGGAAAATACCAGCATCATAAGTCGCGGCGGTTTTATCCATCATATGTAGTAAATAAGGACTAAAATACCACAATATAATTCCCAACGGTATTGTAACCAATTCACTCCAAGACGCTAAAAATTTAAAGAATTTTTTTATAGCTTTCATAAGATCAACTTTTTCTTTTATATATTAAATAAATTTTATAGTTATTTTGTCAAACAAAACCACCTCAAATGTATATAAATTAAAAAAAAATTAAAATTATGAATGATATATTAATTTCAATAATAGAAAATAAAATCAATGAATCTAAAGTTGAATATAGAAAAGATATGAAAGGGGTTATAGAGAATTTATATAGAGTGACTCTAAACGAAAAAGATAAATATGGATTTCATAAAAATATTGATATTATAATTGACCCAATTCATTATGATGGATCGGAAGATAGATCAAAAAGAATTATAGATATGATTAATAAAGAATTTAAACACAAATATGGAATTAAGTGAAATTACAAAACAATTTATAGGAGGTCGTGATACGAAAAACTTCTTAGATATTTCTGAGAAAACTATTGATAATGTTCTATCCATAATTGTCCCACACGCGGGTTATTATTTTTCTGGTCAAATCGCATCAGATGGATATAAACAAATTGATAAATATGATAATGTATTTATTATAGGAACAAGTCATAAAACTGTATATAAAGGTGGGTGTCTAATAGATGATGATAATTATAATGAATTATCTATAAATAAAGAGATATGTACCGAATTAATTAATGATAATAATCTATTTTTTAAGGATAATAGTATTTTAGTTGGTGATCATAATTTAGAAATTCAACTACCATTTGTCAAAAATTTATTACCATATGTTAAAATTATTCCAATTATGATTGGTGATAGTAACAGAAATAATCTTATATCAATATCAAATTCTTTGAAAAAATATTTCAATGGAAATAATTTATTCATAATAAGTTCAGATTTTTCTCATTATCCATCTCATGAAAACGCGGTAAAACTAGACAGTGAAATAGTAGAAAAGATAATAAATTTAGACATTGATGGATTTTTATCCGAAACAGAAAAATTAGGATATGAACATCTAGTAACTAGGTGTTGTGGGTGGTCTTCTATATTAATTCTTATGAACATATTAAAAGATGAGAATATAAAAGGTAAAATAATAAGTAATAGAACATCTGGTGATGTAACTAATGGACACAGTAAAGTTGTTGGATATTATTCTATTGGATTTTATAAAGAAAAAGAAAAGGATATTTTAACAGAAAAAGATAAAGAGGATTTATTAAAAATATCACGAACTACATTAACAAATCTAATTAAATATAATAAAATTGATAAAGAACGGTTAGATGACTTATCGGATAATGTTAAGGTAAATATGGGAGCGTTCGTTACACTGAAAATTGATGGAAATCTAAGAGGATGTATAGGATTATTTTCTCCAAATTATTGGTTATGTGATGTTGTTAAAGAAATGACAATTAGTTCTTCAACAAGAGATACTAGATTTAATAAAGTAACTGAAGATGAACTAGATAAAATAAAAATAGAGATATCCGTTTTAACCCCATTTAAAAAAATTGATAATATTGATGAAATAATTCTTGGAAAACATGGTATTTATATGGAAAAAAACAGCAGAAGTGGAACTTTTCTACCACAAGTCGCTACAGAAACAGGATGGACAAAGGAAGAATTTTTAGGACAGTGCTCTAGTTCTAAAATGGGATTAGGTTGGAAAGATTGGAAAGACGCTAATATTTACACCTACGAAGCGATTGTATTTGATGAAAAACCAAAATATAAGGAAGCGATGTATTACATGAAAGATGATAATAATGTAATATGTAATCTTTGTCCACATAATTGTAAATTATCAAATGGTCAAATTGGTATATGTACCGCTAGAAAAAACATAAATGGGATTTTATATTCATTAGTTTATAACAACCCAAGTATAACTGGGGCGATGGATCCAGTTGAAAAAAAGCCACTTCGTCATTTTTTACCAGGAACTTTAACGTATTCATTATCTTGTAATGGATGTAATTTCAAGTGTCTAAACTGTCAAAATAGTGGTATATCACAAGCTCCATTGGATAGAGAGACAAATATCACCCCATTGGATATAATAAATGATTGTTTATCAAAAGGTTGTAAATCAATATCATACACATACACAGAACCAACAATATACTATGAATATATGTTAGATATCGCGAAACTAGCGAAAGAACGAGGAATAAAGAATATAATGGTATCAAATGGATATATAAACCCAAAACCACTAGAAGAATTAATAGAATATATGGACGCTGCGAATATAGACTTGAAAGTTTTTAATGATGATAAATATCGTAAGATAACTAAAGGTAGTTTATATCCAGTACTAGAAACATTAAAAACATTAAAAGATAGTAAAGTATGGTTAGAGATAACTAATCTTATAATACCAGGCCATACCGATGATATTGGGGAAATAGAAAATATGTACAACTGGTTATTTGACAATGGATTTGAGGATGTTCCAGTACATTTAATTCCATTCTCCCCTAGATATAAAATGAGTGAAGTCCCACGAGAATCTATGGAAACTATTATGAAAGTAAAAGAAATAGCTATAAAAAATGGTATTAAATATGTATATCCATGAACTACCACATACTAAAACTGTTTCCACAATCACAGTATATAAATAAAAAATAATGATTTTTTTCTATTTTTATCTAGAAATGAAAAATTTTATTTTTTTTTAATCTATAAAATATTATATTTGATAAAAAAAATATTATGAAAACGAAAAAAGTTATTAAAAAATTATCAAAGAAAGTCTCTAAATTAGAAAAAAAAGTAAGTAAATTGGAAAAAACAGAGATTAATGTAATTGTTCCTGAAGTTACTTACGAAGACTCAGATATTAAAACTATTCCTGAAATTCCTATCATCTCAAATACACCAAATGATGATGAATTTGTAGGTGATCCAGAAAGTTAAAATCACAAATCCGATTTTCTTTAAAAAATAAAAAAATTGATTTGTGGTTTTAATATATAATAAAAAATATACTGGATTATTATGAGATACCCTGATTATAAAAACGATAAACCTATTAAAAAAATATTTGAAGTGAAAAGTGAAGAAGGTAATGTAAAAATTAGAATGACCACAAAATTGAAAAAGATTTTGAGATCATTATCAAATAACCCAAAATCTAAAAAGGTCGCTGAAAAGCTTACTGATAGTATTAGAAAAACACCATCAGAACTATCATTCTTCAACACAACCGAGGAAAATGATACACTGTCATTTATGCCTAAGGATAGAATAACCAAGTTGACACGAAACGAACAAGGTAAACTAGAAGTTTATAAAAGTCCACTTAGACAAGACATGAAAATTGGGAGAATTATAAATAGAGTATTTCCAGATGAATTTGAACCTAGAGAAATAGAATTATTTGTTAATGAATTTAAAGCTCATATGGATATGTTACTTGGTAACATTAAATTAAGATTAGTTGAAGGTGAGGATATTAGATTCTGGTATAATCAACAAAATTATGATAAAAAAGCTGGTGGAACTCTTAATAATTCCTGTATGAGAGGAGAGGGAAATCAAAAACAAATGGATTTATATGTTGATAATCCAGAAGTTTGTAAATTAGCCATACTAGTAAATACTGATAATAAACTAGTTTCTAGAGCTTTAGTGTGGACAACAGATAAAGGTATATTTATGGATAGAGTATATTACACAAATGACCACATCGCGAACGCGTATTACGAGTACGCTAAAAAACAAGGTTGGATGTCAAAACACAAAGACGCTGGTATTAGATGTACGGTTAGACTAACTGGATCAGGAGCTAAAAAGAAAAAATATAACGCTCTTCCATATTTGGATACATTCAGAAGATATGATCAACGTGATTATACACTAAAAAATAACTAAAAATGAGTGATATTCAACTATACACAGTTCATAAACGAAAAAAGTTATACTCATAAGAATCTAAGTGAAAGATTCTGGAATGATTATGAATTTGATGATAGTGTTAGAAAAAAATTAATAAAATTATCAAAAGATTTCTTTGAAGGACTAGGATTAGATTTCGAAATAGAAGATGTAAAATTAACAGGTTCTTTATGTAATTTCAATTATACGGATCATTCTGATTTGGATGTTCATATCATAGTTAATTTTGAAAATTATGACGATGATAAGGAAGTTCTTAGAGAATTACTAAGGTCAAAATCATTCATATGGAATTTAAAACACGATATAAATATTCGTGGTGCGGATGTTGAAATGTATGTTCAAGATATTAATGAAGATCATAAATCAACTGGATTATTTTCATTATTAAATAATGAATGGGCAAAAAAACCAGAATATACTGACCCTGAGGTAGATGAGAATGATATTAAGGATAAATATAATAGATGGGCATATACAATAGAAAAACTAGAAAGTGGATTGAATGATAAGACCTTATCAACAGAAGATTATGAGGATTATTATAAGAAAATAGAACAGTTAAAGAAAAAATTATTAACGGCTAGAAAGAAAGGGTTACACGAAGGAAAAGGAGAATACTCTGTTGAAAATATCGTATACAAAAAGTTAAGAAATAATAAATATGTTGATAAATTATTTGATTTAGGATATGAAACCTATGATAATATATTTAGTCAATGATTAAAACACCTTCTTTTAAGTCAATAATTGAATTTAATTCAAACAATACATCATTACCAATTATCCCATCAATAACCTGAATATAATTTGATGTTAATGAATTATTTAGATTTAATAAATCAACAACATAAAATCTTTTTTCAATTGATTTACTGCCAATTTTCAAATCTTTAATATCAACCTCTTCTGTTTCAACATCAAATTGTATTCCAGACAGCGATAAAGACTTCAAGGGTGTCTTAGAAGTAAATTTTTCAAGTTTCCTTTTATCAATTATACTCCTAGACGCCCCTGTGTCTAAGTATAAATAAACCTCATTATTGTTTATATTTCCTTTTATGGAAATAACTTTTCCATCACTGAAATTATTTATTATCAGTGGTATTTTTTCCATCTACATCTTTAGTTGTTTTTACTTCGGTGTCTTTAAAACTAAGAGAGTTCGCTGTATCTAGATCAGCGGACATTCTATATCTTTTTGAAAAACTACTTGAATTCGCGTACGCGAACATAACACCTTCGCCATTCGCTGCGTAATTCATAGTTCTAGCTTTACTAACACCCATTTTTCCACCTTCAACAAAAGAATCCTGATTAGCTCCTAAATAAAGAAATGCCCAACCATTTTTTTCTTCCCTCTTTTTAATCATTTCAAAGATTTTTTCTTTATTGTACTCTTGGCTACTATTTTCTTCACCATCAGTAATAATAACGAAAAGAACTCTTTCTGGTTTTTCTTCTTCTGGAAGATTTTTAATTCTTTTTTTGACTGCACGAATTGTCCTACCAACCGCGTCATAAAGTGCGGTTGTTCCATTACATCTGTAATTTTCTTCATTCAATTCATTAACTTCTTTAATATCCACACTATCAAAAATTATTTGTTCTCTGTTAGGTGAACTAAATAAGACAGTTGAGAAATTTGCTTCTCCTTCAACTTCTTTTTGTTCTGTTAGAAATGAATTGAATCCTTCAATTGTTCTTGAAGTTAGTCCCATCATTGATCCAGATTTGTCAATAATTGAAACGATTTCGGTTAAACCTTGTTTTGCCATATTTGCCTCCATTTTTTGTTTTTTGTTTTTGCATTACTAGTTTCTTCGTTGTTCATCACAACTCAAAAGTAGGTCGTTCCTACTCAAAACCACCAATACCAAAATGGTTTATTAATACTTATTATTATATATAAAACTCATTGAGTTTGTTTACAAATATAACTCATTTTTTGAAAAAAAGTAAATTAATTATCTTAATATTTCGTGGTAATATTCTCTAGCGTTATCTTTAAGTTTCCCACTTGGTAATTTACTATAAACATAGTTTACTAAATCGTGATATATATCTTCTGGATAGAACGCATCAAACGCGATGTTACCATAATGATGAATCATAAAATAATCTATTTTGGTTTCTTTTCTATCTTTGAAATATATTTCAATCATTCCTCTATCTGATCCACCACTCAGGAATTTAAAATTCTCTATTTCATAATTCTCATATGAGAGTTTGTCTTCATTTATAAAATTATTATATTTATTTAACATCATAATTATTTTCTTTTATTTACTCCAATTTCCAATAAATATACCTTCTGGTGTCATATAACTCCCCAATGGTAAGTCAAACCACTTAGCGTCCTTTCTCAAACAATAGACACCTTCTTCTCTACAAAAAACAACATCCTCTTGTCTTTGTTTCACCCCTTTATAATCTATTACAAATCCACGGCTGTAGGGACTCGGGCGGGTGAACTCTCTTTGTGTATCATTATTCACCTCTTCTTCTTCCCATTGTATATCATCAAAATCTTCAAATAATTTAATATGTTTCATTTTACACATTTCTTTTTTTTATATATTAAAAACTTTTTTTCAAAATTTGATATTACTATATAGACTGAATAATTTTTTTGGGACATAATATGGCCCAAAAAAAAAATTCCTATGAAGAAACAGATTAATAAAGAGAAAAGCGTTGATCCCTTATTATCATTTATTTAATCTCTTTTTATGAATTTTTGTTTTAGATAAAATTATATAATTTTTTATTTCTCCAATTTTTATTAGTTTTTCTAAATTTATTCTATCGTGATATTTCAGTTCTTTATTTATTATATTTATATAATTTCTTAATTTATTTTTACCAGTAAATTCAATAATATCTTTATTTGGTATTTTTATTCTATACGTTACAGAATTTGAATTGTCTATGCCTTTTCTTTTTTCTGACATCTTCTTTTTTGATTCATCGGAATGTTTGATCACCCCACATTTTTTATCTGATTTCTTTAATCCTTCTTTTATTTTTATTCGATCTTCTTCACTTCTAACTCCACCTTTATTCCAACCAGGATGGCCCATTAAAGCATCACTTAAATTTTTTTTATGTTCATCACTTTTTATAGATTTTTGCCATTTTTCTGAATTTTTAACACCTTCACCGATTTTCTTTTTGGTCTCCTCTCTATGTTTATAACCAGATTGGCCTTCACCACCATCACTAAAATTAACAAGTGGTCCTTTTTTCAATCTTCCAATTTTGAAAATGACTTCTTTTTCTTTTTCAAATGAATCAATTTCATTTAAATTATCATATATCTTTTCAATAATTGGTTTCTTCTTTTCGGATATTATTTTTTTGATTTTTCCAATTTTATAACTATTTACATCATCCTTAAATAAATAATTATGTCTATACATTCTATCATCTTTTCCCTTCCCAACATAAAATGGTTCATAATCAAATTTTAAATCTCCATACATATAATCACCTGGTTTTCTAGGATCTAGATAAATATAAACATAAAATTCATTTTTTTTCATTTTTCTCTTTATCTTTTTTGATTAAATCTATAAGATATTGTGTCATAGTTGTATAATTTTCATTTGACTTTCTAGATAAGTATTCATATAATTCCTTATGAATTCTAAAATTAAATAACATTTTATTTTCTTTTTCCATATTTACTTTATATTTACATTATATATAAAAATCAAAAAATGATTTTTTTCCATTTTCAAAACATTTTAACAAAAAAGATATATATTACCTATGATTGATAATAAATTAGACCAATTAGAGAAGTCCAAATTTCGTTCAAAAATGAAATTAAAGGAAAAGGATTTTGAGTACATAAAAAGTAAAGGTCTTGATGTAATAGAAAGTCACGCGCTTGATTTTATATCAAAGAGATTGAAAGAAAAAACTGAAAAGGATGGCAAACAAACTCCATATAAAGGTCACCCAGTTTTTATCGCCCAACATGGGACAGGTACTTGTTGTAGGGAATGTTTATATAAATGCGAAATATTAGAAGAAGAAGATATAAAATATATTGTTAGTATAATAATGGGGTGGATTAACAGACAGATTAAACAATAGTCGTTATATATCCATTATTTGATTTTAAGAAGTCACCTATCTGATAGTCTAGTTTATATTCATTTAAAATATTAATTACAATTTCCTTCATCTGTTCACTATATCCCGTAACAATATGTAATTCAACATCTTTATTCCAAAATTCTTCTATTTTCCGAATTAATAAACCACTTACTTCGCCGTGTCTAACCCCATGTAAATCAACCTTCTCCATTATCCAGCACCATGTTCTAACATATCTATAAACTCTTGATCATGTAAGAATCCCTCGTTTATCATATTATTTGTGATTTCCTCAACTGTAAATCCTGGTATAGCTTCCCACATCGCTTCCGCCGCTTCCGTATCAGCGTAAACCCCAGAACGATTCATCGCAGCTCTTACTTGTTGTGATAGACTTTCTGAAACTAAATTATCATCTAAACCATGATATCTATTAAAAAAGTCAACTGATGTCATAGCTATCATAATATAATTATCAAATTGTTGAACATGAAAATAATAATCTTGTGGTTCTAATTTTTTCTTTTTACCTAGTCCTTTTAGAGCTGGATTGTCTTGACCAGTAAAATCCACATATTCTTTCCCATTTTCCCAATCCAATTCATTAAAATCATCAGGATTTTGATCACCAATCTCACCAATTTCTTCAATATCATCGTCAAAATCGTAATCTTCCGCTTCATCCACTTTTCTAAATCTCATTGATGAAAAATAAAAAACTTTCTTTTTTCCATTAGATTTTCTAGAACATCCAATATCAACTTTACCACTATCATTAACTCTAAGGACAACAAATTCATCACTAGTTTCCAAGAAATCTGTAGCGTATTTTGGTAATTTATCTCCACTAACCGCCATTGGTTTTATCTTATCACCAACTTTTAATCTATTTGGGTGGTTCATTTCACCATAATATGGGGCATCATTTCCTCTAAACCCACCCCTATTTGCTAGAAAATCCTTGATATTTCCATCCGTTGGGATATCATCCATATCAAGTTTTTTTACAGTAGGTTTTTCACCTTTAATGGTGTTCATATCTATTTTCTGACCTTTTGAATGTTTATTAAGTACATCCTTTTCTTTATCTGTTAGTGATTTATAACCTTCATCACTAATCTTATCTAGGATAGCGTCAATCAAGTCATTAACATCTGAAAATTCGTTAAAATTTATTATCATAGTTATTTATTTTTATATTTATATATAAATTTTTTATTCTAGGATATTAAAATAGTTTGTGAATCTTTCATTTTCAACAAATCCAATTTCTAATAAACTATTTTTTGATGTTTCAAATTCACTACCAACTTTTCCAACAAATATTGACCCACCGACACTAACTGGATTTATTCCACATACATCCAATACTCTAGATAGAAAACCATTTGGTGTAAAGTTTTCATCCAACATATTGTGTTCATTGAAATATGTAACTGGGGTTAAAAATACAACGAATCTATCTTCTGTTTCAACTATATAAAAATAAATCTCAGGTGGTAGTAAATTATAATCATCATCCAATGTGAATGGTCGTTGTAAAGAAATCAAACCATTATCAATTTCTGTTTCATCCAATATATCCACATCATCTATAGTGTCAAATGGTGAAATATTATCTTTTATTTTTAGAAATCTAGATGATGAAAAATAAAAAACTTTTCTTTTTCCATTTTCTAGCATTTTAAACGCCCCTATATCAATTCTACCTTTTTGATTTATTTTTTTTACTCTGAATTCTTCATTATTACACAAAAATTCATAAGCGAAATCTGGAATACCATCATTATTCTTATCTATAGGTATTATCTTATCACCAGCTTTAAACAATGGATTTATATTTTGTTTTGATCCACTTATACCAACACTATTAATGCTAGAAAATATTCCCATAATTTTTATTTTTATTTCATTAACATTCAAATATAAGAAATAAAAACTTTAAATAAAAATTTATTTTGAAAAAAAGTTTACGCGAAATCTGTTGTTGTTGTATTGTATCTTACACTTGATTCTAGACCTACTATGTTAATCAAATCTTTGATAAGTTCTTTATCCTTAAATACTGATATTCCATTAATTATAATTTCAAATGGTTTTTGACCAGTAATAATTTCAACATTATTTCGTATTTCATCCGTTATTGATTTTGATTCTTTTTGACCATAACTTCTAAATTTAAATTTTAAAACATTTTCATCTAATGATATATCTAAATCTGCAATCTCGTGACATTTGAGTCTTTCTTTAATCTCATCTACTATATCTAGTTGAAATTCTATTGGATAATATAAATCAGAGATACATTCTTCTTTTGGTTCTGAATATCTGAATCCTATCGCTCGTTTAGGACCCATATATCCTCTTTTTGACTCATTAAATTTTGAAAATTTCTTAATCATATATTTTTTTATTTTATGGTAAAATTTCATTCATTAATTTATTAAAAACTCTATCAAGATTTTTATCTAATTTTTTTAAACATTCATCCAATGTTGTTGACTCTTCATCATATAAAGGTATTTTTTTACCTAATAAATAACCAATTATAACTGATCTATAAACACCATTTTTTGTTATTTCGACTTTCATATTATTACTACCCAATGGCATTCTAAAAGAATTATCACTATGTCTTACGAGTCCTAGAGTTATTAATATCATCTTCACTAAAACCATTAGATTCTGATTGTACATCATCTTCCCAATAAAAATCATCATTTTCAATCTCTTCAAATAGTTTTAAGTATTTCATATCATTATATAGTATTTTTCTATTTTAATATTCTTTCTAGGTCATACCTCAAATGGGCTCTTTTCCATTTTTTTGTCCAATGTTCATCAGTTTTAACATGATCTTGTCTAACAAACTTGAATAAACATTCATTAAATTCATCATCCATAATTTCTCTTTTTACTCTAACAACAACACCTTCTTTTGGTGTTAACCAGAATTTATTGTCTGATAATTCTGATGTTGTATTCATAAATCCACCTATTATCTTTTCTAATTCTTCTGGAGTTACTTTCCAATCGGGAGGTGTTATGAATAAAACAGGAACAGTTGGTAATTCTAAAACATCTGAATAAAATTTAACATCATCCCATGATAACCAAGAATTTTTACTTCTATCTCTTATTCCAAAGACATAAAAATAACTATCTAATCCCGAATATTCTATTGAATGAACCGCGAATAAACTCTCACCATATATTTCTAAATCTCCCAATTTATGTGAAATTGTATCTATAAATGGTTTAAGATATTTATTCCATGGATTATCTGTTGTTGTTGACCTTGAACGAGAAAATATGCCTTCTTTTGAAAGCATTATATTTTCACCATCTAATTTTTCTGTAAAAACAACTTCCCCACTCAAAACATTATCAAATGTGTCTGCTATTTTATCATCATTTGTAGTACCTTGACTGAACTTGAAATGAAATGTACGCGGATATTTCTTCATAATTATTCTATATTTACATCGCCTCTACCATCACCGAAATTAACAGATATAGCTCTTGGTTTACCATCAATTATTTTATATACTATTTTAATTTCATAGTTAATATATATTATATTATCACAAAAATCTCTCTTTTCCTTTTCTCCTGGCTTTGGATAATCCGATATATCAAATTTTGTTCTTAAAATATCCCAACCTTCTCCCTTAGACCCATGTATATATGTATCAAATTCTTTACCCTCAAATTCAGATGGTTCTTCTTCTTGAATATCCCAATCATCAAAATCAATATTTTCAAATTTTCTTATTTTCATATTATTTATATCTTTGTTTTGTTATAAAATTTATATTTCCAGTTCCTTCTATATAAGCTTCATCATCTCGTATATCATATTCAATATCACCATGAAAATCTTTTATTAATGTTAACGCTCCATTACTTATATCTCTTTCATAATTATATTTTGGATTATATTTTAATACTTCATCAAGTAAAAATACTCCAACTAGTCCAGCGTCAGCACAGAATCTACCCAAAACCTCATTAGTATCTACATTAATAGTCACACACGACCAGTCACCATATATTGTATCTTCCCATATATATTTTGTAAATCCCAATTTTTTAAGACCATTACCACCGAATATATCCACTCCTTTTCCTTCTATATCATCCCAATTAAATACATAACAAGGGTCTGTTATAATAATATCACCATTCCAATTAGCTTTAATTGGTTCTTCATCCATCCAATCTTCTTCAAAATCCATATTTTCAAATTTTTTTATTCTCATGATTTATTTTATGATTTTTTGTACCAATTTTCTATATTTTTAATTCCTAAATTATATTTTTTATCTAATCTTGGAAAAAATATTTGATTATCTGAACCTATGACACCTTTTTTGTATATCTTACTATAAATTCCTGAAATCGCTTTTAACCCACTATTATCACCCTTTCTATCCATATATTCAAAAATAAGTGGTTTATAATCTTCTGATAACCCATTATCAATGTATCTATCAACAGAATCTTTATAATATGGGTGATTGAACGCGGACGCGAGATTTACGCAGCTCATAACCATATCATCATGCCCAGTTTGTGATTTATATGTTACCTCACCACTAGGTGTTTCTTTCTTCGCGAATGATTTAAGTTCTATTATGTTTGACTCATTTGTCAACATAATATTATCTTTCATAACATTATCCTGAAATTCTTTAACTAAATATTTTTTATCTTGACCTACTAATAATCCTCTTTTTGGATATTTATCTGTTTCTCTGTGTTTAAACCTTAGAAATATCGCATCTCCATAATCATTGTTACCATCAAAAACATATGGTAAAATATCAAATAAATGATTTCCTAAATTTTTATTCATCTCAACAATAACTCTAACTTTTTCAGGATCAAAAAATTCAAACGCAATCATATAAAGTAAATGTGACACCTCACTAATTTTATAAATATTTGATTTCCACATACCTATTTGATCTAATTTGAAAAAATCATAAACAGTATTTATACTTTCTTTATTATCATTAATCCATTCTTCATCTTTTTGTGACACTTTAAAAATATTTATAACAGTATAATCTATTCCCAACCCTTCCGCGAGATCTATGCCCATAAAAATATAATAATCTCGTCTTTTACTAAATTCAAATAATTCTGGAGAATCATGTACAAATTTTAAATTTGTATAAGGTATTGGTAGTTTTTTACTAAAATTATCAATTTCAATATGTTCATAATGTTTTATATTCTGAACTATTTGTTGGAATTTAATACTATCAAACAATGTCTTATCATCTGTTAAAAATTCTAAATCAAACTCTTGTTTGAACATAGATTCCCCACCAATCAATTTTGTCTGTTCTTCTTCCCAATTTGTTATTCTTGTAATTTCTGATAACGCGACATTAGTACCATCAGAACATGGTATTAACATTTTTCTAATATCACTAATATCGGATTTTGAACATAGATATTTTTCTCTATCATCTTTAAATCTTCTAATAAATATATTATCTAGACTAGATGAATCATCATATATTCTATACCCAGAATCTTTTAAATAATTCTTTAAATATGTCTTAGTTAATCCTTTATTTAACAATCTTCGTAATTTTGTTTTATTTATAATAATTTTTGTATCTCTTCTACCTTTAACCTGATACCAATAAACTCTCATAGAAGAGTATCCATTATTATCATCATCATCTTTTGATTTTTCCGCTCCCATCATTAGTTCCCAGAATAAATTAAATCCATCTGGTGTTGATGTAATAATAATTTTTGAATTTTCAATAGATGATACAATTGGTACTACTTCACCATAATATTTTCTAACGATATTATCTGGTACTTTCGCGAATTCATCCAAATATAACAAATCAATCGTAAAACCAATCGCTGGTTCTGTTGTTCTCGCTTCAGTTTGTATTCTAGAACCATTATCTAATGATATTGAATTTTCATTCCAGTTTACAACACCAATTTTTAAATAAAATGGTAATAATTTATAAATGGATTTTATTTTATTAATAATCTCTTTTGTCGTCTTTGATTTATTCGCTACAATCATAACCCCTTTATTATCATTAAATAAAATATACCATAAAATATAAATAGCGGTTGAAATTGTATTATGTGATAATATATCATTTGTATAATAACTCATATCAAAACTATCTACTGATAAATCAAACATACTATATTTTCCATAAAGTTTTTTAATAGACTTAACTTTACTTTTACCATTTTTGGTTAAAACATAATCATCAGTGGTTAAATCTATCACCATTTTTTCAATAAAATTATCACAAAAAACAATATGATTGTCAGCACACTCTAGTTTTTTTCCATCACATAATTCTAAACTATATCTTTGTAAAGGTTGAGTTATATTTATTTCACCAAACGTAACAAATCCATTATGGGTTTCTACCATCATATAATCTGTAAATATAGTATTAATAATTTTTTTAAATTGATTATCCTCATCAAGATCTAATTTTCTATATTGATATTTTTCTATCAATATTATAAAAAAATTTAATATAAATATTACTATTTTTTTCATTAAACAGTGCATTTTTTTAATATCGTCTTACCTGTATCCATAAAATAAGTAGAGTTATTATTATTAGATTTGATTCTATTTATTCCATCAATTATCCATTTACTTGGTATTATTTTGTCAACAATGTAATAATTGTCTAATATTTTATCACTTATTAAAAAAGAATTAATTTCTATATCTTTTTTATTTTTTAAAATATTTAAAATATTATTTTTTGTCTTTTCATTTTCTTTAATCCATTCATCTTCCCAAACATAAACAAGTTGAACTCCTTTTATTAAACAATTTCTTATTTTATTAATATGATATAAGTCATCCTTATAAATATTACTATGCCAATATAATCCATTATATTCAAACGCTAAATATAAATCAGGTAAATAAATATCTAATTCTTTCCCATTCAATATTTTTCTATCATTTTTTATTATGTTGCCATTATAATTAGATTTAATAAAATCTAACAATTCCAATTCTTTTATTGAATTCAACTCATTTTCTGGATAACAGATAGTACATGTATTTATACTATGTGATAATCTGTTATGATATAATCCAATTCTTATCTCATATTCGTGTCCATTCTTACATTTACAATAATAAATGTCTTTATTATAATCAATATTCAAAATATTATCATAATTAACCAACATTTTATCTCTATAATAATTCTGTGTTTTTAATTTGTGATCTTTCAATTTAGACACATTATCAACACCATATTTCTCAATATTAGTTTGTTTTATTTTATCTATATTATTATAATTTTCGTTTCCATATTTTTTATTCTTTGTATCTTTTATTTTTTTATAAATATTCTTATTTTTTGATGGTCTATTAACACCATATTTCTTTATATTTGTATTATTTGATTTATTTAAAATTTCTTTATTTTGTTGAACATATTCAACCCCATATCTTTCTAAATTTGTTTCTTTTATTTTTTCTTTTATTTTTTCAGATTGAAAAGGATTCTCAACACCACATTTTTCAATATTGGTTTGTTTTATTTTTTCTCTTATTGTTTTATTTTTCAATGGGTGATCATAACCAAATCTTTTATTATTAGTCTGAATATTTTTAACTAAAGAACAACTATGACATGTATAAATATTATATTTACTATAATTCTTATTGTATGATTGATAACTTATAAAATTTTCTTTTCCACATATATCACAAATAGAATTTACTTTCACATGTGATTTTTCAGGTAATTCATCAATATTTATATTTATATTATCACCCACTTTACAGTTATATCCTAAATTTTTATATCTATTGATATTATTACTAACTATTCTAATATCAACTTTTTTATCTGTTATCATTGTTCTAATTTATCTATTGTTTTATATAAAAACATTTTTATTTTTTCTATTGTTGTTAATTTTCTTTGTTCAGATAATGTTTGATAATATAATTTACCTAAATTTATTTTAAATATATTACCTTTTTCATCCATTATATTTACTAATGTATTGAAAGTCAAACACTTACCTATTTGCCTGCTGGCCATTAGTATAGAATACCTATTATTATTAAAGAGTTTTATCATCTCTTTTTGATAATCTCTTAATTCTATTTCTCCAATAGTACCATCTTCTCTTTTAATCTTACAGAATTTTTGTGCGAAATAAAATACAGATAATTTACATTTTGTATATTCTTGCCTCTCTTCCTTTGTCATCGCGAAAGAAATATTAGATTTTCTTACACCAACTTTTCTTTCATGCCAAAGAGATTCTGTTCTTTTTAACTTAACCGCGTACTTTTCCTTTTCTAATATTTTCTCAACCTTCTTTGTTGTCATTACATTACTATCAACTATTACTTCAGACATTTAAAATTTTAATGATTTTTTTATATTTAGATTTCTTTGTTTTGATATACTTTTCGTCATATCACCTTTACCATCAACTTTTATATATTTTTTAACTTTTCTTATAAAATCTTCAGATATTGGTTTAACAATATAATCAACTGAACCTATTGTATATCCCTTTAATTTATCTATATCACTATAATATATTCCAGTTACAAAAATAAGTGGTGTTGTCATATTTTTTTTATAATATCCAGATTTTATTCTTGTCGCTAATTCATACCCATCCATATTAGGCATTTGAATATCTAATATTATCAATGAATATTCTACATTTCTTATCATATCTTCCGCTTCTGATGATTTTTTACATAGATCAATAGACACATTTGATATTTGTTTTAAATTGGTTTTCATTAATTCCAAATTTTCTTCTTTGTCATCAACGACCAATATTGAATATGTTTTACCAAATAATTTTTTTAACATATAGAACATTTTAATTTAAATATTTTTTGATCAATCAATTACAAAATTGATATTGTATTCATTTATTCTAAATCTCAAGTACATAATATCTCTAATCTGTCCCTCATATATATCAACACTTAATGTATATCCCATATCAGATAATTCTGGAATATAAGTAATTATCTGTTCGTTTATTTTTCTTCTTATTTCTGATGATGGAACACGAGTTGACCATAGATAATATTCCAAGTCACCACCAGCTTTAAAATCACCATACACATCCCCTCTATTTGTAAATAATACCATTTCTAGTTTTTGTATTATTACATTTATAAGTTCTTCCTCATCAATTTTATTTTCTTGAAAACTTGGATGAGTTCTACTTCTTATATAAAAATCTTTATGATCACTATTTCTTGCCATTGGATGACCTTTTTTTTATATATATTAAAAATAAGAATCCTTAATATGAATATTTCTGTTATAGACTACATTGGTGTTGTTGAAGATGGAATTAGTGTTTTATTATCATTGGAAATAAATAATAAATTCTATGAATTATTGTTTTGGTTTAATAAAGACAATCTTTATAGATTTTACGCTAGTGATGAATTATTGGAAAGATTGGGAGTTAAAGATATATATAAATGGGATCAATTAAACAATTTAATAATATGTATAAATTCTGTACTACCACCAAAAGAAAATATCTATAAACAATTTAATTTGTAATTTTACTATATATGTTTATGCAGATAAAACTAAGGAAGAATAAAAATATTTTAAATAAACTAATAAGTGATACTCAATCAGATGAAATGTTCTGGGATTATGTTGGTAGATCGAAAGAATCAGTTTCAAAGAGAATAAAATATGTATTTATATCATCAATAAACCTACACGCTAATAAATTTTTAGTTATAGAAATGCCTATGTTTGAAAGAAAACAATTTAATAAATTAAATATCTATCTACAATCATCTTCATCTAAAAGTGATTATAGAGTTGATGTGAAAGAAATTCCATCTAGTTCAAAAATAATTGATTTGTGTATATACATTCTTAATAGTGTCATAAAAAACAATGATTATTCTGATGATAGTGAAGAAATATCAATATTAAATAATATAAAAAATATTTATACCAATAAAGACGCTGGTGATTATTTTGAAAGATGGAAAAAAGAAGTTAGAGATAACCTATATGTTAATGGAAAAAAAGAATATTGGAACAGAGAAATAGCGTTACCAAGATTTTATGTTTATTTGAGAAAATTATATGATGAGGATAAATCACCTAATGAAGTTTTAGAATTAATATCAAAACATGATAATAAAATAAGTGATTTAAGATCATATAGAGACGCGGTAAGAGATGAATTATATAAAGGTGCATCATCCAACGCTAGAACTTATTGGGAATGGTATATGAGAAGAGAATCATTCAGTGATTTTGTAAGAAGAGGTTTCGCTGCCAAAAATTCACCAAAAGAAGTAGCTGATAACATTATAAAAGTTGATAGTGAACAACAACGGTAATTCAATTATGATACTATAGTAATAGTAACATCACCTTCTTTTAGTCTCAATTTAATTTCATCGTTTGACATAACATCCTTAAATGTTTCATCTTTATTTTCAATATTTCTAAGTATCCAATTTTGACCGTTACTTATATAGATATATTTCTTATCACCTTTTACGAGTTCAATTGTCTTGGAACTCAACTTTCTATAGAAATTATTGAAATTACCTTCTATTTTATAAATTTTAATATTGTCTCTTTTCCAGTCTCCATGAAGATCTTTTGTTTGAAATATAATATATAATGGATCTCCTAATTTTTCTAATTTATCTAAATCTCTATCATCTCTTTTATGGATTAACATATATTTTATATCATTATCTATAAAAGTATCATAATCTCTAGTATTTGATAACTCACTGATAAACATTTCATTATGTGATAAAGAATCATTAAAATCTGGATTATTTCTTAATTGTTCTATTGTATAATCATCATCAAATTGTCTAATATCAAAATTAAATGGTTCACCGTCAAACGATTCTTTACTCGCTTTCACATCACGCATCAATTCATCAGAATCAACAACTATTGATTCCAATATTTCCGCGTCCGCGACCATTGGAATGTTTTCAATATCTTCCAAATAACTTTCAAATATAAACAGATTGTATTTCTTTATCATATTATTCTCTTTTCTTTTTCTATATCTAATATCTTATAAATAGCTTGCCACAAAGAATCTGTTTTTATTTTTTTATTATCAGATAGATTGGTGATTTTAACTTTTTTCAAAGTAATATGATCGTGTTCTCCCCATGAATCTTCATCATCATCCACTGGTGTACTTGGGCCATATGCACTACCATAAGTTGGAAATATATCTATAACATATTTAACATTAGATTCATAATAAACCTTAGATCTATATTGATTATTTTTATTTAAATAACCAAAATAATCAATAATTTCGGGTGTTGTAATAGATAATCCAAAATTTGATAGTTTATTAATTAACTTATCATAATATTCTATATCATCAATGCCACATTCTTTCAGGAGTTTTCTTCTTTCTTTTCTTTCTTTTTCATTTTTGTAATCTTTTTTATGTTTATTAAAAAATGGTTCTTTCTTATCTTTGTCTGTTCCACTAAAATTTATGTGTCTGAATTCTTCAAATAATTTTATATGTTTCATAATATTATTTATTTTCTTTATATATTAAATTAAACATTTACTTTTTTTAAAAATATATTATAAAAAAAAGAAATCATTATGGACAATCCTTTTAGTTTTTTCAATAAAATATTCTGCATAAATTTAGACCATAGAACAGATAGATGGGAAGTATGTCAAAAAGAATTTGATAAAATAGATATATTAGACCAGGTTGAACGGTTTTCTGCGATTAAATCGGATGATGGTAGAATTGGTATAATAAAATCAAATCTAGAAATTGTTAAATACGCGAAGAAAAATAAATTGGATAATGTTCTAGTTTTTGAAGATGATGTTCAGTTTATTGTTGATAATCCAAATGAGGTCTTAAAAACATCCTTATCACAATTGGGTGATATGAAATGGGTACTGTTTTATTTAGGTGCGAACACACACAATAAATTAATAAAAATAAAACCAAATCTAATATTATTAAAAAATTCATTCGCGGTTCATTCTATGGCGTATCATAATTCTGTTTATGAAGCGTTTATAAGAAAATACGAGGGATTAGAAAGAATTTCAAAATATGATGATATTCTAGATGTGTTTTTCGCTCAACATATTCAAAGTAAATATCCTTGTTTTATGGTTAATCCAATGATGACAACTCAAAGAAACGACTATAGTGATATTGAAAAAAGAGAAGTCAATCAAAATTATATCGTTGATAGATTTAAAAATAATATTAAATAATGAATATAACTATTTTCAGTAAGGACAGAGCTTGTCAGCTAGAGTTACTACTAAGAAGTATGAAAAAATATTTCAAGGAATGTAATCAATTCAGAATAAGTATTTTATATACTTATTCTAATGAAAACTTTAGAAGAGGATATGAATTAACAAAACAAAAACATCCAGAATTCAATTACATAAAAGAAGAATCCTTCAAAAATAACTTATTATCTGTAATAGATGAGAATAAAAAATATACAACATTTTTTGTGGATGATAACATTTTCAAAGAACCATTTTCAATAGAAGACAATGAATTCAAATTATTAGAAAACGATTCTGTAGTGTGTTTATCATTAAGACTTCATCCAAATTTAACATATTGTTATCCAGCTAAAATTCAACAAAGAAAACCAGAACTTATTGATGAGTGTATATTACCTTGGGTTGGAAAAGAAGGTGATTTTGGTTATCCTATGTCTGTTGATGGCCATATAGTTAGAACATCAGATATCATAGATATGTTAAGATTAAATGGATATAGTAATCCAAATTCACTAGAGGGTGGACTAGCAGCAAACCCAATTAGAAAACCATTTATGGTTATGTATCAAAAATCTATAATAATGAATAACCCTGTAAATAAAGTTCAAAATTTTAATAACAATGTTTTTGGTGATGTTAGTCAAGAATTTATAAATGAACAATATCTAGATGGTAAAATTATATCAATGAGTAATATAGATGGATTTGAAAACATCTCCTGTCACCAAGAAATAGAGGTAATTTTTGAATGAAAATTTTTTATATATACAAAAAAATAAGAAATGTAAAATGTCAAATTTATTAAAATATAAAAAATTTTTACATAATCCAGTAAATGAAGGTGTGGTAAAAGAAGAAGGTGATGAAAATATAAACAAATTTATTGATCAGGCGTATCAATATTTCAAAACTCTAAAAAAGCCAATAAATACCAAAGATATTATTGACTATGTTGAGAAATTAATTGGTAAAGAATTGGATGATGATGACTACATTGATTTATATTATAAAATAACTGGTGAATATTTGGACGCGGATGTTATAGAAGACTTAGATGATGAAGAAAAATTTATAATAAAGGACTAATTATGGAAAGTTTCGTTAGATTTAATAGAAAAGATTTAGAAGATTTAGACATTGATATTTTGAAAAAATTAATGTTCATTCAAGTAGAATCAGAAAAATATGAGGGTGCAGCAATAATCCGTGATGAGATTGAAAAGAAAAAAAGAAAATTTCTAGATCAAGATCAGGGAGATACAGAAGAAACACAATAATAAAAATGTTTGATGAGACTGAAGAAATTTTAGATTATAGAGAATTCAAAAAGAAAAAAACAGAAATTACTTCTGGTGTTGTTTTCATATATAACAAAATGATATTATTAATACATCCATATAGAGAAAGATGGTATGGTGCTTTCTCTTATCCAAAAGGACATATAGATATTGGTGAAACTATAAGAGAAGCCGCTATAAGAGAAGTTGAAGAGGAAATTGGAATAAATATGGATGAATCATTATTATCCGAAAGAAATCTTTATAGAATAGTTAACGAAGAAATTGGAAAAATAAAAATAGCTTATTTCTATGTTGTTAATTTAACCAATGAATCATTTGAAAAATTATTCGAAGGTAGATTAATATTAAAAAGAAAGAAACTCCAAAAAAATGAAATAGATTGGGCTGGTTTCATAACAAAGGAACAAGCAAAAGAAAGAATAAAACCTAGACTTATTAGTGTACTAGATCATATTTAAATATCATCTTCGTCATCATCAAGATTATCAAAATTAAGATCACCACCTATATTTTCAATATCATCATCGTTATCATAATCAATAATCTCTCCTGTATCATTATCAACATCGTAATCAGGAGCTTTTGTTCCTCCAACACCTTCTAGATATTCAACATATAGATATTCTGGAATAAAGAAAGTAACTTCATCTCTTTCATCATTTTCTGTCATAGATACCGTTGTTTCTTCTTCATCAATACTATTAAACCACTCTGTGAATTCATCAATATCAGTAGGTTCGTCTAGTTCTCTATCAACATTCCAAGAATCTGTGGTTTTATTATATGTTATTTCTACCATTTCTTCTTTTTCCTCATCTTCTGATTCTTCCCTATTTGGAATAAATTCGTCTTGTGGATATTCGTTTTGAATAAACTCATCATCCATTTCACCCTGTGGAATTTCGGTTTGTGGCATATCGTCTTGTGGGAAAATATTTGATTCTTTTAGAAATTCTGTAAAATTTTTAACTCTTTTCATATCTTTTTCTACTTTTTTGTATTTTATAATAAAATAAAATTATTAAGTTGTAATTTTTATATATAAAAATATAAATATCATTTTTTCTTTAAAACTTTTAATAAAAAAAGATATAAAAATTCAAAATAAACAAATGATAGTGGAGTTAGATCTTAAAGAAAAAATCACATATAGAAGCTTTAAAAGTCAACAATCTCTAAATGAAGAAATATTAAATATGATTTTTGAATTAAAAACTGATAAGATAGTTTATAAAGGTGATCCATATGAAATAAATTATAAGATGATGAAAAAGGTCATATCTATGGATAACCCATTAGTTGTTGATGGTAATATCAGAGAAGCGTTTAGAAAAATTATTCAATTGAGTAATAACGATCCATATTGTGTGATTTATAAAAAGTAAATTATTTCTCGTATTTTTCACCATTTTTATAATATTCTTCAGTTCCATCAAAGTATTCTATCGCGGGCCCGTCATCACGATCTAATTTACCATTATGTCTATATTCTATTCTATTTTTAAAACGAATAGTTTGGTATTCATCGTTTGTTAACCAATCCAATACCTTGATGTTATCTAAATAAAATTCTTTATCCATTTATTATACTAATTATAGTTCCTAAAAAATCAACAATCCAATTACCTATTATTGTACCAGAAACTGTTGGAAAGAATAAGATAATAATTATTAATAAATATATTAAATGTTTCCATTTTAATTTTTTAAAAAATCCTCTTATATTAATTTTTCTTTCTCTTCTTGGTGTATTCCGTAAATCATGCATTATTGGACATAATTATTTTTTTATTATATGTAAAAAATTAAATTAAGTTTATTTATGAATTGGTCTTATAGCTGTTAATAGATACTTATTACCTTCAATTGTTATATACTGTGCGGATAATACCGCTTGTAAGAAATCATTATTTTTTGATACCCCTGTCACATTATACTCTTTTACTTCATTAGTTCCACTTAATTCTTTTAAAAAATCTTCTTCTAAATCATAAATAATATTTTTTCTAAACACAGAATTATCAATTAATTCATTCCTTTCATATTTAACATATTTACAAAAACTTTCGTTTACATCATATATAACATAATTTTTATCTAGGATACACATCGGACACAGAGACATATTAAATATAGTATAAAACGCGTCATATGTATCTTTAATATGGGTAAAATCTTCATACATTGACGCTATTTCTGTTCTATCACTATAATCATTCAATCTATAGATATAACTATTTCTATATCCTTCTCTAGTTCCATCATAAATATATTTTCCAGTGTGTTTTTCTGGTATACCAGTTTCGGAAACCCTTTTAAAAACTTTTAATATGTGAAAATCCTCTATACTAGGATATATTTCTTTCAATGATTTTCCTATTGCATCATCTGTTAATTTATCTAATTCTCTAGATTTTTTATTAAATTGTAACATAATAAAGTTATCATCCCTATGTTCAATAATAACAGAAGCCATATGTAAATTATCAAAAAGTTCATAAAACCTTTTGTTTATTTTTTCTAATCTAGATTTTATTATTTTCAATTCGATTGTTTGATCTGTTAAATCATAATCAGAGATAACATATTTTCTAATTATCTCAATACACTCTGTTAAATTTAGTGTATCAAAATCTATTGGATCAGGATTATAATTTGAATGGAATAACTTCATAAAATAGTTATATATTTTTGTTTATATATTAATATTTTCAAATCATTATTTTTTATATATAAATAAAAATACTAAAGCATCAAATGGGTGATTTGTGGAATTATAAATTTGATTGGTTTTTAAATACTGGTCATACTTCAGGTGTTACATGGGAAAAGGTCAATAGATTAGATAAATATAGAGATAGTCCAACTATACACAATCTAGAGGATACTTATTTTAAGTATCAACAATGTGTATCTGGTGTATGTTATCAATATGTATTAGATATAAGAGATATTTATAATAGAAGTATAATGGTTGGTGGAAATGAATATCTAAAATTTATGTATAACGAATATGATGTTATAAATGAATTTATGAATAATTTTACTTATGTTGATACATATAGTGCAGATAATATTGATATAACACAAAAAATAACACAACTAAATAATATACCATTAAAATCTACACATCGTATAATTCTTATTAATCAAGACGACAAAACAGAAAATGATATCTATTCTTTTGATATAGGTGGAAATTTAACAAGAACAGATGATCTATCAACAACTGGAACTTCTTATAGATATGGGGTTCATGCTAGATTGGATAATAATACAAATATAGAATTCTTTTTAAGAAATACTGGTGATACTTTTCCAATATCAGATGATGTAAAATATTTTGATACTGGACATACATTTATAATAAAACATATATTTAAGTATAATATAAATAATACAGGAACATCATATTTAGAAATACCAAAATTATGGTTCACTGATTATGATTTCGCTAGAAAACTGAATAAAAATAATGATAGTTTTTATAATGATATAACATTTACTAACGCCCCATCTACTGGTATAACAATTTATTATCGTGATAATTATGAATCATTTACTGTTGATGGATTTGTTAATTATAACACTAGTAATTTTACAGGCACGACATGGTATAGTGGTACAACACAACTAGAAACTAATTCAACATTCACTAGTAATTGTGATCCTAATGATTATCTATACATAACTATGACTGGTATAACTAGTGGTGAAACTATAAATGTATTCTTTAATTCAAAAATAAAAAGTATATATGGTAATTATATTGAATTAAATGAATATATTCCTAATTATATTTTAGATGGATATAATAGTGATTCTGGTATGACATATTTAAGAATAGAAAATTTGAATAAATTATCATCCGCTGATTGGCCTACATCTATAGATATATTAAACAACCACTTTTATGGAAAATTTTATACTATAACTGGTACAACATTTCCAATAAATATTTCAGCTAAAAAATCTAAATTTGATAGATATATTGATTATGATTCTATTACATTCTATATGGACACAACTGCGCAGACATTTGATTCTAATAACTATTATATTGATTATAAATTATATGAACATCTTAACTCTATAAATAGTACCGTATTTAATTCTGATTTTATTTTATATTCTGGATTTACAATTACAAATTTTACATCCGCGTATACATATTTATTGGATGATTCATCATATCCACAAACAACAACAGATTTAGATAGTCCAATAAAGATAACACCAACATCAGTTAGTGATTTAAATAATTTCTATAATCACACACTAGTTGGCATTAACACTAACTATAAAGCATTTATAATAGATAAAGGTTGTGATTATATAACCATAGAACACCCAACAGGATTAACAACTAGGGTTACATCTATAAAATCATTATACTCATTAAGTGGTATGTCCGAGACATTATATGATGTCTATAGAAATATTGATATTTATAGTGGATCAACTAATGATTACTATAATAAAAAAGATAATGAAGAAATTAAAAGAATATGTAAAGCGTATTCTGAAATTTTGAGTAAGGATTCTAGAATAATGGAGTATACAACTGGCACAATATATCCAGATAATAGGAATAGATTTATATTAAAACTATACAATGAAAGATATTCTGGAAACACATATCTATCATCTGGTTTTACTAATGATATTTTATATTATAACGATGAAAATTTAACACTAAGACCCGTAGAATTGATTGATATTGGTATAGATAAACATACCAAAATGCCTTTACCGATATTACCTAGTAATATATTAATTTCAGATACAATGGTTAGTGGTCATACGATTAGTATTGATCTTAATTATCTAGAACAATCTATGAAATTAGTTAATGGGTTAACCGTTGAAAAAATAAAAATAAAATATGGGTGGTTGTTTAACGCTTCGTTTAAAAACGCTGTTATTGGTGAAAACGAATATGGATTGGTTTGGTATATGGGTGATTGGTATTGTGGAGAATGGATTAATGGATCATGGTATTCTGGAACTTGGTATGATGGAATATGGAGAAATGGTAGATGGTATAGTTATTTAATTGATAAAAAGGAATTATTCTCGTACGATAGGTTTAAAAGTTTAGATGATAATAAAAAATATTCAAAATTCTTAAATGGTGTTTGGAGAAATGGAAATTGGTATAATGGTATATTTGGTGATGATGTTTCTATAACAGGATACACATCAAAAGTTTTCTTAAATCATATTAATATATTACCAAATAATCTTAATGTCACGGTATGGAAAAATGGTAATTTTTATAATGGTGAATTCAAAAATTCTATATGGGAAACTGGATTATTCTTATATGGTGAAATGTATGGTGGATATTGGAAAAATGGTCAATTCTATAATGGTACATTTGATGGAAACTGGTGGAACGGAACATTTCTAAGTGGTGATTTCAAGAGTGGTATTTGGGAAAATGGTATATTTACTTCTATGTCTAAGTCTTTATCTAGATTCGGATATAACACACTATCAACATCATCAACTACAACAGAATGGTGGAATGGATCTTTTAATAACTCAGAATTTTATACATCAACTGGTATAACACTAGATGTTGTAAATAACAATAAATCACATTGGTATTTTGGCACATTTAAAAATAGTAAATTTTATGGTGGACATTTCTTTACTGGCATTTTCAATAATAGCACATTTTATAATGGAGTATTTGGTACTGAAAATACCGATATATTAATTAGTGGTTCATCAATATTTCAAAGTGGTGAATTTTTAAATGGACTGTGGATAGATGGTGAATTTTTAGATGGAAATTTTAGGAACGGCATTTTTATGAATGGAACTTTTCACAAGGGTAGTTTAAGAGCTGTAAATCCACCAAGTCCACCAACACCAACACTAAACACATCAATACAAGTAACCCCAATTAGTTCTGTACAAAAATCAAGAGTTACGTTATGAAAATATTGAAAATAAATTTTAATATATAGTAAAAAATAACTAATTTTGAACAATGATTTATAAATATGATAATTTTATGAATGAGGATTTGACAACCGATGAATTAGAAGATAAGAAAAAAGAATCGTTGAAATCACATATGAGAATGTACATATCTTCAGATTTTGCTGAAATCTTAAAGAGAATGGATGATATAGATGGAATATCTAATGATTTGTTGACAATTTCCAAAAGAAATGTTCAATTTGATATATCTTTTATTGATAAAACTGATAAAAACGATGAGATAACTTTTATTCTTACTCGTAGAGTTTTGGCGATGGAAGAAAAGGGAATGGATATTAAAAACGCTAGAAATAATTATAATTCTGAAATATGGAAATCTACTCAGAGAGACAATCAAAGAATAGGTAGATTCGTTAGAAAAATATTTGGTGATAAGTATACATCTGCTCAATACGAGAGATTCGTCAATGAATACAAAGCGAAATTTGAGAAAAAGGATGATAAAATGGTAGTCGTATATGGTGAGGATATAAGAAAATATTATCTTCATACCCATTACGCCGCTGGTAATGGAGTATTAGGTGGTTCGTGTATGAGAGGAGAGGATAAACAAAAATTCTTAGATATATATGTAGAAAATACACCTGGGAATGATTCATTATCACACTGTGGTATGTTAGTATTATTTGATGATAATAAAAAAATTCTTGGTAGATCTATAATTTGGTTTAATACAATAAAACCAGATAAACTAAATAGAAGAGTTTTTATGGATAGAATTTATACAAACAATGACCACGATGTAAATACTTTCATAAATTACGCTAGACAAAAAGGTTGGCTATATAAACAACAACAAACTTATAATAACGCGTCTTACATAGATCCTAATGATGGTAGTAGACATAGATTAACAATTTCTGTTAGATTAAAACCAAAAGAATATAAATACTATCCTTTTTTGGATACTATGGTATACTATACACCAAAAACTGGTAGGTTGGCTACAACACAAGGGATTTACAGTAAGTTAAATCAAATGATAAAAATCCAATCAACAGATGGCGGTCATACAAATCTTTAAAAAATTTTTATTTGACAAAAAAAATTCCTATCTTTGTTATAGGAATTTTTTATTTTAAAATAAGATGAATATAGTAGAAAGAGCCAAGGAATTCGCGTACAACAAACACAATCTCCCATCCGAGTCTCAACGATATGGAACAGAACCATATAGTAAACACATTGATGATGTTTATAATGTTGGTGTTAGGTATCTTTATTACATTGATGATGAATATCATGATGATGTAAAATGTGCTCTTAGACTACACGACACAATAGAAGATACCGATACATCTCCTAGAATTTTATTGGAACTTTTCAATGATACAATCGCTGATATTGTATTCCGTGTAACAAATGAAAGAGGTTATGATAGAAAAGAAAAGAATTTCAAAACATATCCAAAAATATGGGTTAGTAATCTCGCAATTTTTGTTAAATTATCCGATAGAATCGCCAACACAAAAAATAGTAAAGATGATGGTCATAGAATGTTTACTGTTTATAAAAAAGAATACGCTATATTTAGATACGCGTTAAAAGTTAGAAACTTATATCCTGATATGTGGAAAGAACTAGATAAATTAAATGATTATGTGGAAATATAAATTATTACATTTTTTTATTAAATATCCTATAAAAATATCTTTTTTTTTGTTATTTATATTGTTATCTATTTCAACGACATTTATAATAACTCAATATGTTAGTTTAAATTCTATAATAGGTGAATTATTTATTTATAATAATTATGTTACATTTTTATTAGTATCGTTGGTATATTTAATAATTTATTTGTTTTTAATATCAATATTCTACAAAAAAATTGAAGAATTTTCTTGTTTTGTGTCTGATATGTTGTTTATTTTATTTAATTTTAGATTTTATGAAATAGATGAGAAAAATAAATATAATAAGAAAATTAGAGATAAGTTATCAAAATCAATAAATAAAAAACAATATGGTGAAATATCTCCATATAGAATGAAACTAATTAAAAATATAAAAAATGGAAAAATTTGATAAAATTAATAAATTAGTTGAAAATAAAGAGATTCGACTAATTCAATGTAAAACTAAACTTCGTGGTGAAATATCAAAATCAATAGAAAATTGGGATATTATTCATAAATTAGGGGAAGAAGGATATCGTATCTATACTGATATGAAAATGTTAGAAGATGAAAAAATAAAAATCTTAAATAATGAAAAATAAAGAAATTGATCCATTTTGTGACGAATTTGAGCCATTGGAAGATGAAGAATTGGAAGAATTGGAACCTAAGAAAAAATTTAAATGGTATCATCTTAATATTTTCCCATATATTGGAATGTTGACATTAATGTATTGTTTAACTGAATGGTTAAGTATTGGTAACTCAGAATTGGTATATATTATGTTACCAATGTGGTTTATTCTAATTCCATTCTTTTATCTAGTTATTAATATAAGACCATTATTTCCAGATAGAACAAAATTAGTAAAAATAATTAATTTACTAACTAGTGGGTTACTTATTGGTACTGGTGTTTTTTGTCAGTACCATATTAGGAATATAAAATTAGAAAATGAAAAAATAAATGTTAATTATACAATAACAGAAACATCAAAAAATTATATTTTTGAATTTGATAGTATATACAGTAGTAGATTTATTGGAAAAGAAAATGTTGTATTTAGATTCCCATCTGGTACACCAATTCCAACTATTTCTGATATAACATTATATAAGTCTTATAAAATTATACTTGGAGATACGATCAATAGTAGTGGTCCATTTTTCTATACTTGGACAGTTGAAAATGATAGTACAAAAGTATTCTTAAAAAAGATGTAATTTTTTGTACAGGAATAAAAAATTCATTATCTTTGTATTAGGATATTAATATATAAAAACAAAACATAATGAAAATGTTGGAGAAAAAATTTGGATGTGATTATCATACAAAAAAAGCTTTATATTTTAACAGATGGTATAGTGTATTCAAATTTATTCTAAAAATATCCCCATTATTCATTTTTATATGGTTTCTCTTACCTAATTATTTAGTTATTGGTATAACTATGGGTGTTATCGCTTTAATTTCTTGGTTGGGTGGGGTTAAAATGAAATCATTAAGAAATATTAATTATTACGCCGCGAAACAATTCAGATCTGATTATTCTGATGAATTAAATAAAACATTTAGGTGAATAAAAAAACCCCTAGGATAAGGGGGGTTTTATTGTTAGTTTCCAGCACCCATTGATCCAGGTGATGAATACTGTTTTCCTTTAGCTACCCACATTTTTTTATCTTCTATCCAAACTGGAGTTGAATTTGGATCTAAGTGTTTAGCCCAAAACTGTAGATATTTATTAGCTTTATCAGGGTCTTCTTTTAAGAATTGTTGGTACGCCCTACTTCTTGTTGGGTGATTTAAAACTAATTTTTTACCAGCTTCCAATTCTTCTTCTGGAGTAAGAAAACCAGCACCTTTTCTTACGGCTGTTCCAGCTTTTTTCCAATCTTCTCCTTTAAGTGGGTTAAACTCTTCATTCGCCGTTGTGAATGATTCAAATGTCATTAGGTGATTTAATTTTCTTTCCATATTAATTCTTTTATTTTTTATATATTAAAATAAAAAATCATTTTTTTTATTTTTTATTTTATGAATTATATTTATAGAATGAAAGAATTTAAAGATAATTAAACCAAAAATCAAAAACAAAATTATGAAAAAAATCATTTTTATTTTTTTAATGCTGATTTGTGCAGTCAGTCTAAACGCACAGAAATATGATTATGTTCCATTTATATCAGGTAATTCTGTTTTTGAGAATCAATGGAAAACTTGGGAATTTAGTGAAATAGTTCAAGTAGATTCTACTATTTCACAAGAACAATTATTTATGACCGCTTTGGAATTTATAGTGGATCGGATATGGCTTCCATCAAAAGACTTTAGTGTTACCGTAAGTGATAAAGAAAGTGGTAAAATATATGGTAAGGGGTGTTTCTCCACTAATAGAGAGGGTTCTGGTGGAAATTTTGAAAAAGTTTATGAGATTGATGGTATTGTTTGTTTCGTGATTAATATTCAATGTAAAGATGGTCGATTCAAATATACATTTAATGAATATTTTCATAAAGACGCGTGGGTAGTTAACACTTTTGGTCAAAAAGTTTATAATAGCACACAATTCAATTACGGTAGTTTTCTTAACGAAGAACCTATTATTGGTGGTGGTCTAACAGGAAGAAGTAAAAAATGTTGGATTTCAATTAAAAATGAATTTAAAAGAAAAACGTATTTTTTAATTGAAGATTTGAAAAAGGAAATGAGTAAAAAGAGTATCAATAAAGAAGAAAGTTGGTAAAGAAGAAGAAAGTTGGTAAAGAAGAAGAAAGTTGGTAAAGAAGAAGAAAGTTGGTGCGATTACAAAATTACCAGCAATCATAAAATACTTTTATTAAAACATATTTCATTTAACCAATTGTTTCTCAATGAACACTTAAAAGCACCTTTGTCTTTTCTACTAAATTCACTTTTTGTTTTATACTTTTTGGCCACTTCAAAGCATAATTCTTTTGTCCAATAATTAGATGGTTTTTTTGTAACTGGTTTCATATGAATACATATTTCATCTAACCATTTATTTTTTCTAGATGAACTATATGCGCTTTCAAATTTTTTACCAAATTCGGATCTAGTTTTACAGGTTTGTGCAACTTCTTTACATCTATCTTTATTCCATTCTAAAAACATTCCACCCAAACCACCAGTTTTTATTTTATTTAATTTTTTATATCCTTTTTTTATATATAAATTTAAATAATAATTTTCTAATAATGATGATTGTTTTTCATTCGATATATTATCAATTTCTATTGTGTATTTAATATCTTCTTTTTTAATATTGTTATTTATGATAAATTGATAAACAGAACTTTTATTATGATTAAAATGAAAATGTTTTCTAGATTTTTCATCAGAAGTTAAACCAACATACACATATTTATTTAAAATTATAAAAGAGTATATCGTCCATTTTTTATTTTTATGATTCGGTCCAATCATATGTAAACAAATATCATCCAACCAATTATTTTTAGTAGCCGATAAATACGCACCTCTATATTTTTTACTAAATTCCGTTCTAGAATTACATTCATTTGCTGATTTTTTACACATTTCAAATGTCCAATATCCATTTGGTTTTGATTTTTCTATCATATGAATACAAATTTCATTTATCCATTTGTTTCTTAATGCCGCCCTATAAGAAGATAGGGAACTTAATTTAAATTCTTTTTTAGTATTATATTTTAAAGATTCGTTTTGACATTTATCTTTTGTCCAAATAATATTACCATGTATCATGTGATTACAAATTAGATTTAACCAATCATTTTTTATTGATTTATCATAACAACCAGAATTTTTTTTAAAAAATTCTTTTCTAGTTTTATATTTTAAAGCTTCATTTTGACATTTATCAAAAGTCCAATATCCGTTTGGTTTTTTCATTTTTTATTATATTTGGTTTTTTTATCTTCTATTATTAAATTTGTTATATATCTAGATATGGAAGTATATTCAATTTCTGAATATTTTTTAATATGTTCATATAAATCATTATGTAGTCTAAAGCTTATCATTTTTTTATCTTTTTTTGTCATAATTTTGTTTTATTTTGTATTACTATATATAAATAAAAAATATCATTTTTGTTTTCATTTTTTTATTTTAATAAAATTTTATATCTTTGTAAAAAAGAAAGAAATAATTATGTTAGAAATTAAAGGTAAATACACAAATATCAAGATAATGATTGATGATATTGAGCCGTCAGCAATGACTCAATTGTATGGAATGGCAAATCATCCAGTTTTCACCAATGAAATTGTAATGATGCCAGACATTCACATGGGATCTAGTGTTTGTATAGGAACTTCGATGCATTTAACCGATGATGGTATTGTACCAAATGTTTGTGGCGTTGATATTGGATGTGGCATGCTGGGGGTAAATTTCGGAAAAAAACTTGCTTTATCAAAAGATAAAATTGATGTTGAAATTCGTAGGAACATTCCTCTTGGAATGTCAACACATGAATTTCCAGTCGTTGATTTTGAAAAAGATTTTAATTGGGAAAAGGCCAATGAAAATTGTAGTAAGTTTGTATCAAAATACAACGATAAATTTGGAACTGATTTCAAACCAATTCAATATTCTTACGATTGGTTTATTAAGAAATGTAAACAAGTCGGTATCGATTTTGGAAAAGCTGTATGTTCAATTTCAAGTCTAGGTGGGGGTAACCACTACATAGAAATCGGATTATCAGATACTTATGATTATTGGGTAACTGTCCATTCCGGTTCTCGTAACTTTGGTTTGAAAATTGCCACTTATCACCAAAATGTGGCCAAAAAACAACTAGATTACAAAAGGAATGTTGTTTTGAAAGACAAAATCAACGAAATCACAAAAAACACCATTGATAAAACACAAGTTCCTAAATTAATTGAACAGGCTAAAAAAGACTTGAAAATTTTCACGACTGATACATCTTTGAATGGAATGGAATATTTGGATGGTCAATTTGCTATGGATTACTTTTATGATATGATTTTTACCCAAATTTACGCTGAATTAAATCGCGAATCTATGGTTGATACTATATTATCTGTTTTGGGTATCAAACAAAAAGATGTTGTTGAAAAAGTTCATTCAATTCATAACTATATAGACTTCAATGACTTAGTAATAAGAAAGGGAGCAATTAGGTCATATATTGGTGAAAAAATGCTGATTCCATTTAATATGAGAGATGGTATTTTATTATGTGAAGGAAAATCTAATCCAGGATGGAATTTCAGTGCACCCCACGGTTCCGGCAGGGTTATGAGTAGAGGTGAATCTAACAAGAAAATTTCATTGGAAAAGTATCAGAGATCGATGAAAGGTATTTACAGTACATCAATTTCAAAAGATACGA